>ERZ773168.3-NODE-3-length-246511-cov-6.438074_pt1 | contig 246511 bp, 185 predicted proteins | sample MGYA00511261_ERZ773168 | MGnify/ENA primary metagenome ERZ773168 (study PRJEB29015, sample SAMEA2737855) | human gut metagenome | biome: human gut; feature: human-associated habitat; material: faeces | place: China | collected 2012 ... | reverse complement strand
ATCCCGGTGAAGGATGTAAAGTCAGAAAGTTCACCTTAAAGCATTGGTACAGAGGTAGTCTGAAGGATGCGAACCTTTCTGGGTGAAAAACTGTTTGTGGGAGGTGGAGAAGCGGAGAATATCTTCCGGAAAACATCCATATCTCCTTTTTATCTGATATTTGGCACGGCAAAGCCTCGCAAACGGATGTCAGCATATCTAAAAACAGTTTTCAGCAGATTGAAAAATCGTTTGGCTCAGAATGTATGGGCGTTTTTTGCTATTTACAAAGAAAAATCCGGATGTTCGATGCAAAAATCATATTTTTATCTCCTTTTGTAAGGTCTTCTATTGTGGTCTGTATTGCACTTTCAATGTCATGATGTTCTCTGCTTTTTGGGTGAAGACGCGGTAATCTGTATTCCCTGTCGGTTTGTGGTATAAAGAACTTTGGTCATCTTAGTTTTTTCTTTCCTGATAACTCACTTTTCTTCACCATGTATAGCCACTGTATGATTGCCATCAAGATTGGCATTCGGCATGCCAAGTTCTGTGCGATGTTTTTCCGGCAGATGAATCCAAAGGGATTTTATTCACTTTTCTTGCTCTCTTTTTTATAATGATGGAATGCCCATATTTCAGCATCTTGTCGCTGAATAAAGCTTCTGTAGGTAAATATGCCCATTGGTGGCTTGTCTTCAACTTTATTGTGTGGTGTTCTTGGATTCCATGGACAGGAATCTTAATATAAAAAACAGCAATAAATAATTGTCATTATTAAATTATAGTATTATATTTGCGTTTATAAATATTGTTTTTAATAATATATGACGTTGTGAAAAAGATAGATGATATATTTTGGCCAATGGGGAATGTGGAAGAAATCTTAATGGAATTATATGATTGTCTTTCACTAAAAGTTACAAAGCGGACAATTCATGAGGAATTATTATCACATCCGAATAATTCTAGCTTGTTGGCTATCTCTGATATTTTATCTTTTTGGGGGGGTGAAAAACCAATCAATGCAAATAGATGAAAACAAAAAAAATATAAAGGAATTACATGATTTGTGTGTAGTTCAGATTTACAATAAATACACAAAAAATCATTTATTTGCAATTGTATATAAAATCGAACACGAGAAGGTTTTTTGGTATAATCCGATGTCTCATACTAAAGAACAAATTACGGAAGAGGCTTTTTGGGAGCTTTTTACAGGTTGTATTTTAGTGTGTGATACGCATTTAAGCAAACTAGGCCGTATGAAGAGGAGGGATATCATTTAAAAAGAAAAGAAGAGAAATATTCTTTGTTGTGGCAATATGTTATATTAGTCATTTTTCCTTTGGTGTTGGTTGCTTTTGGTATAAAGATAAGTCTTATGGGGTTTTCTTTGTATCCTTTACTATTAGTCATATTATTTAGTATAGGATTGTTCGTTTCTGTATTATTGATGTTTTATGAAATTGACCAATTTAATCCTTCTTTATCTAAAGTGTGTCAAGCGGGGAGAAAAGTAAGTTGTCAGGCTGTTTTGAATTCTGTAGGTGCGCATTTTTGTGGAGTGTCATGGTCTGTGTGGGGGAGTAGTTATTTTGGGGGAATTTTATTGACTTTGGTGACAGTACCCTCTGTGGATCTAGGTTATTTGACCGTTTTGTCGTACATAAGTCTTTTTTCTACAGTTTATCCTGTTTATTCTGTAATTTATCAAAAATATGTGGTAAAGCAGTGGTGTCCACTCTGTTTATCCGTTCAAGTTATTTTAGTTTTAATTGTCATATTATTTTTTATTGGTGGATTTTATAATGTTCGTTTAAGTGAAGTTGATTTTTCATATACTTGGACTTATGCGGTTTCTGTAATGCTTACTTTTGGTGTAATGTACATATTATTTAATTTGATAAAAAAGAGTAAGATTGGTGAGTTCTTTTTTTATGCTTATCAATTAATGAAAAGGGATTCTGTTATATTTAAGGCTATGCTTGATAAGCAGGAAAGTAATATGTTGCCAATTGGAAACTTGGGGATTACATTAGGTAACCCGAATGGGAAAATTCATTTGGTTAAAGTTTGTAATCCCTTTTGTAAGGCTTGTGCGGAATCGCATCGTGTATTAGAAAAATTATTGGATCTTAATCCGAATTTGTGTTTGCAGATGGTGTTTACTACGACTTCAGATATAAATGATGGACGATTGAATGTGGTAAGCCACTTTTTATGCCTTCGTTCTTCTATGAGTCAAGAAGAGTTACGTAACGCGTTAGATGTTTGGTACTTGTCTGAAAATATGACATATGAATTATTTGATAAACTTTATCCTGTGAAAAAAGAATGTCTGTTTAAATATGCTGAAGAAATAAATGAAATGCGGATATGGACAGAAGACATGAAGGTGGAAAATACTCCTACTTTTTACATAAATGGTAAATTAGTGCCTGATATATATTCAATTGATGATATAAAATGTAACCTATTAGATTAAAAGGTTATATGTATTTGTTTAATAATTAAATATGTAGGTATGAAAACAGATTTATTAAAGTTTAAAGCGAACATGCTAACACGTTCGCAATTAGAAAATGTTCGGGGTGGACAATCGAATGACATCTCTATTCGAGCCGGAGGGCAGTGTGCTCGGAAGGGGCTAGGTTGTGCTGGTTCTTGTCCTACTCGTATTGACGGAATTAAGATGATTTGTTTGAATTTAACAAACCCTCAGACTGGAGTGCCGCGCTGCCAATGCTCTTAATCCCTTACTGTTGTAGAGATGTGTTAAAATAAGCACTTAAAAAAAACTACAGCTTGTAATTGATGAATAGACCTTATATCGGATAAGGTTTTAGGGGGATTCCCCCTGTTCTTATTCTAATAAACTCTAATATAAAAGAGCCGTATTGAACTTTAAAAGTAATGATATGGCTCTTTTATTTGGTAGTGAAGATGGCTGCATGTTGGGTTAAGGGATTTTTTATAAAAATAATTTTAGCACAAGTTGATATTCTTAAAAAAATCAGAAATGAGGTGTTTTTTATTTATAATATATGTATTTGTTTTTATGAGTTCCTTTTATGGTCAAAGGATAAAGTATAATGTGTGGGGTACATTGCCAAATCAATACGAGCAATGCCGTGTTGTGTTATCCCATTATTCAGGTCTTGGGATATATAAACGAGATACGATGCTTACTTCTGATGGGTGCTTCTTTTTTAAGGGGGAAGTTCCAAAGGTGGAACTGGCTGATTTGCATTGTGAATTGAATGGGGATATTTTGTATTCAACAGAACTATTTTTAGATGGAAGTGATTTAAGGGTAGAAATTGATTCTATTTGTAATGTTTATGGATCGGAATGGAATAATTCATTATTTCTGCTGTTTAAGAATCCATTCGTGGAGCTTGAAAATATATATAAAAAAATTAATTCAAGTCAATCTTTTTTAAACATAAAAGAAAAGGAGGCTATGCAGGCAATGATACTTGGATATGCGAGATATCAAAAGTTATTGGTTTTAAGGAATTGGTCTTCTTTTGATTATGGGGTTGCTTTGTTGAATAAATATTGGCAAGAATTGGATTATGATGATTGGAGTTATATTTTATCAAATCCTTTTAATGTTTTATATAGAGATTCTGTTTTATGTCATACCGTACGTGAATATTGTAACAAGGTAGAGTCTATACAATACTTGAATCTGAATAAATATGCGCTGTCCGAAAAAAAAATTGGAGGTGTTCATGTACAAACGGAAAATGGAAAGGATGGCATCTTGTCGGATTTGATAAGAACCGAGAACTTTGTTCTTTTTGATATTTGGGCTACATGGTGTGCTCCTTGTGTCGCAGAATTACCTGAACTTAAAAGGTTTAAAGAAAATATTGGTAAAGATAATGTTTTAATAGTAGGTTTATCTTGTAATTCTGAGCAAGAACAGGAAGAGTGGCTTTCTCATATAAGGAAACATGAGTTAGATTGGCTTAATTTTCGTCTGAATACAAATTTGGTTGACTTTTTGGGGAGTTATGCTCTGCCTTTTTATATTTTAACGAAATCTGATTTAAGCATTGTTGTATCTGGAAGTTTAGATGTGATAGAGGATTTTTTTTTAAAGAATGCGGTTTTATTGAAGTGAATTATGTTTTTCCCTTTTTATAGTCAGCAAGACGTTATTGATTGTGGCCCTTCTTCATTGAGGATGATAGCCAAATATTATGGTAAATATTATTCGGCACAAACCTTGCGTGAACGTTGTTTTATAACTCGTGAAGGAGTATCGATGTTGGGGATTAGTGATGCTGCAGAGGCTATCGGTTTCCGTACGGTGGGGGTGAAAATTACTTTTGAGCAATTGGCGGAAGATGTACTGTTGCCTTGTATCTTGCATTGGAATCAGAATCATTTTGTTGTGTGTTATGATATCAAAAAACGAAGAAAGGGAAAATACACAATTTACATTGCTGATCCTGCTTCTCAGCGTTTAAAATATACGAAAGAAGAATTCCTGAAGTGTTGGATTTCAACTTGTAATGAAAATGAAGAGAAAGAAGGAATGGTTTTAATGTTAGAACCAGGAACCGATTTTTGGGAAATTCCAGAAGAAAATAGTGGCAAGACAAGGGACTTGGCATATTTTGTCCGTTACCTGACACCTTATAAAAGACAGTTTGCCCAGTTGATTTTAGGGATGGTTGTAGCCAACGGATTGCAAATGGTGTTTCCTTTCCTCACCCAATCATTGGTGGACGTAGGTATACAGGATAATAATTTGAGTTTTATTACGCTGATTTTGATAACCCAACTCATGTTGTTCGTAGCCCAATTGGCAGTGGGTTTTATCCAAAGTTGGATTTCATTGCATATACATAGCCGTATTAACATCTCTTTGATTTCAGATTTCCTGATGAAGTTGATGAAACTTCCGTAGCATTATTTCGATACGAAGATGACGGGGGATATAATGCAACGTATTGGCGATCATGGACGTATTAAAGGGTTTCTCATGGGAAATTCCATCAGTATAGTGTTCTCCATCGTTAATTTTTTCGTGTTCGGGGCTATTTTGGGGTATTATCATCCTTTGATTTTGGGAATTTTCTTGTTTGGAAATACGCTTTATGTTTTGTGGGTTTTGTCGTTCATGAGGTACCGTCGGGAGCTGGACATCAAACGTTTTAACCAAGCTGCCAGTGAGCAGAGTAAAATTATCCAGTTGATACAGGGTATGCAGGAAATCAAATTGAATAATTGTGAAAAACAAAAACGTTGGGAATGGGAACGCATACAAGTAAAGTTGTTCAAAATCGGTATAAAGGGATTGAGTATTGGGCAGATACAACAAGTGGGTTCTGTGTTTTTTACACAAACTACAAGTATCATCATCTCATATTTGGCGGCCAAGGCGGTCGTGGAAGGAGAGATGACATTAGGAATGATGATGGCACTCACTTATATTATAGGCCAAGTCGCAGCCCCAATAGGCAGTTTCATAGGCTTTGCCCAGGCATTTCAGGATGCCAAAATAAGTCTGGAGCGGCTCAACGAGGTGCATGGGAAGGAGGATGAGGAACAGACTATCTTATCGAAAATCGATACACTGCCGGAGGTGAAGGATATTTTTGTGGAAAATCTAACCTTTAGTTATAGTGGGGCTGACCGTGATTATGCTTTGGAAGATATTACATTGACTGTACCGGAGCGCAAGGTGACGGCTATTGTTGGCGCGAGTGGAAGCGGAAAAACAACGCTTATCAAACTTTTACAGGGCTTTTATGAACCGAATAAGGGGAATATAAAGATAGGGGAAACCCCGTTGAGTATGATTAACCCCCATTTATGGCGGGGAAAGACCGGAAGCGTGATGCAGGATGGTTATATATTCTCTGATACCATAGCCAAGAATATTGCGGTAAGTACGGACGAGGTGGATAAGGAACGGTTGAGGCATGCCGTAAAAACGGCGAATATCCAAGATTTTATCAACTCTTTACCTTTGGGGTATAATACAAAAATAGGTATGGAAGGTAACGGGGTGAGCCAAGGGCAGAGGCAACGTATTCTCATTGCCCGTGCAGTGTATAAAAATCCGGAATTCCTTTTTTTTGACGAGGCTACGAATTCCCTTGATGCAAACAATGAAAAGGTAATTATGGAGAATTTGCGGGAGTTTTACCGTGGAAAGACTGTGATCGTGGTGGCGCACCGTTTGAGTACGGTGAAAGATGCGGACAAGATTATCGTACTGGATAAGGGACATGTGGTAGAAGAGGGTACACACCAAGAATTGGTCGAGCGGCAGGGGGCATATTACACATTGGTGAAAAATCAATTGGAACTGGGAAACTAAAGAATCCGGGAATATGGAAGAACTGAAAGAAGAGAAACAGATAGAACTGAGAAGCGAGGAGGTGCAGGAAATCATGGGGCAGGTTCCCCCATGGATACAGCGTTGGGGTATCACTGTAATGGCTTTCCTTATGGTTTTGTTTTTGGGGATTAGCTGGTTCTTTAAGTTTCCACAGTCGTTGAATGCCCAAGTGACATTGACGACGGCAACGCCACCGGCAGAGTTGCATGCCCGCAGTAGCGGGCAGTTGGATTTTGTGGCTGTGAAAGATAAAGAACGGGTGGAGGCAGGAACCGTTTTGGCTGTTATACGGAACACGGCGAATTTCAGGGATATGTCTGAATTAGCTACTTTGTATCATAATTGGAAAAGTGGGAAAATTACTGTGGATTCGATGTGGGTGTTTTTGGAACGGAAAGAATGGCAGGCCGGAGAGTGGCAGTCGGTGTTTTTGGCTTTCAAGCAGAGTTTGGAAAATTACCTGAATTATCAAAAAAGGAATTATTATCCACGCAAAATAGCCTTAAAAAAAGAGGAACGGGCTAAAAGAAAAGATATGGAACATCATAAAAGGGAAGAAATGATGTTGGGAGAGAAGCAGGCCGAGGTGGCCCGGAAGATATATCTTAGAGATTCGGTGTTGTTCAGCAAACAAATAGGATCGGAAGAGAGTTATGACGAGGCTTTGCAGGCTTATTTGCAGAGCCGTAGAAGTGTGTTGGATAACATGTTGAATCAAAAGGAAATGAGTATGCAACGGATTCAAGAAAAGGAAACGGAATTGGATTTGGAGCACCAATATGAAGAAACTGCTTCGGCATGTCGTCAAGCCCTGTGGGCGGCCGGGGAGCAGTTGGAAGCTCAGTTAAAAGCTTGGGAACAAGCTTATGTGTTGAGAAGCCCTATAACCGGGAATGTGAATTTGATGGGAATCTGGAGCAGCAATCAGCATGTTGCGGCAGGAGAATTAGTCTTTATCGTCTTGCCGGAAAAACCGGATGCTCCGATAGGAAAAGCCTTATTGCCTGCTGCCGGAGCAGGAAAGGTGGAAAAAGGGCAGCGAGTGAATGTCCGGTTGAATAACTTCCCGGATAAAGAATATGGCTTTTTAGTAGGGCGGGTGAAGGGGGTGTCGGATATTCCCGACGAAGAAAGCAATTATTTCGTAGAAATCGAATTTCCGAAAGGATTGACAACCAATTACAAAAGAAAGTTGCCGATGTCGAAACAGATGGTAGGAACGGCACAGATTATTATCAAAGACAAGAGGTTGATAGAAACATTCGTAGAGCCTGTCAGCAAAATCATAAGGGAGCATAGGTAAGATGAAAAAAAGATGGAAATATGTAGGGGGGATGATTTGTTGGATGGCCGGTGCCATAAATCTGCCAGCGATAGAATTGAATTTGCCTCAAGCCATACGTTTGGCGAACGACAGCTCTATAGAGGCATTCCGTTCACAAAACCTATATTTGTCTAAATTCTGGGAATATCGTAATTACCGGGCAAGGAGATTGCCGAGTTTGACGCTAAATATGGTACCGATGCAGTATAATCGTGATATTGTGAAACGCTATGTATCTGATTTAGATAGGGATGTCTATCGTACTCAGCAATCCTTATATTCGTATGGCAATTTATCTGTGACACAAAATCTGGATTGGACGGGCGGTACATTTTATATAGATTCTGAAATCGGATTCTTTCGTAATTTTGGCCAGATTACGACCAACCAGTTTTCTACCGTACCTATCCGTGTGGGATACTCCCAAAGTTTGGTGGGTTATAATCCCTTCAAATGGGAAAGGCGGATAGAGCCTGTAAAGTTTGAACTGGCTCAAAAAGAATTGATATATAATATGGAAGGGGTGGCCGTGTCCGTCGTATCTTATTTTTTTTAATTTGGCGTTAGCAATGGCGGATTGTGAGCAGGCAGAGAAATATGAGGAGGTTTGCCAAAAGTTATATGAAGATGGTTTGGAAAAAGTGAAACAGCATGCTCTTTCAAAGACAGAACTGTTAACGTTGGAATTGGCTCTTATTGAAGCTAAAAATACTTGTATTACTTATGAAAATACAAGAAGCAAGGCCGCCTTTGCCTTGACATCTTATTTGAATCTTCCACAAGGGGAAGATGTGAGAATCCAAGTACCGGAAGGCATTCCTGTTGATTTCATTTTCAGGGAAAAAGCATTGTATTATATGCGTGAGAATCATCCGGTATATCGAGAACAACAGCAGAAAATCATAGAGGCACAACAGAATGTAGATAAAACCCGGAAAGAACGTTTTATGGAAGCTAATATAGACTTGAGTGTAGGGTTTAACCAAGTTGCAGATGAAATAGGGAGTGCGTATCGGAGGCCGATGCAGCAGGATATGGTGTCGGTTGGAGTGAAGATTCCATTAGTGGATTGGGGGATAAGGAAAGGTAACTATAAAATGGCACAAAATAATCTCAAAGTTGTAGAAAGTGCTGCGCGGCAGGAGGTGTTGGCTGTGGAAGAAGAAATTATTTCAACCGTGAACGATTATAATGCACAGATACAAGTGTGGCGAGCTTCCAAGCGTGCAGTGGAGTTGGCCGACAAGGTGTACTGTGAATCGTTGGAACGTTTCCGTTTGGGGCGTGATGATGTGGATGTGTTGTGGGAAGGGATGCTTAAAGATAAAGAGGCGAGGAGAAATTATATAAGTGCTCTATATGCTTGTTGGTTGTCTTTTTATAAGATACGTCAGATGACATTTTTCGATTTTCAGGATCAGTGCCTTATACATATTGAAGAATAGTGCTTAAATTGGGCAGAAAGGGTTTATTTGAATCTTTATAGCGTTTGTAATATATGAAAAGCAGAAAACTGTCTTTCCTGACTTTTCATATATTAGATTTTATGCTTTTATTATTCGGAAACTATACTGGGTAGTAGCAAGGCATTGCGAGGTATTCTCATTTATTGGCCTCTTTCACCTTTCGGAAGAGGTCCGAGGCGAAGATGAAGCTGTTCAGGCGTTCGTTGGTCGAGTTCATGATTTCGTCTTTGTTGCCCTGCCATTCTTTTCTCCCTTCATATATATATAGTATGTTTTCTCCGATGCCCATTACGGAATTCATGTCGTGCGTGTTGATGATAGTGGTCATGTTGAATTCCACGGTGATGTCGTGAATCAGCTCGTCTATCACCAGAGAGGTTTTGGGGTCGAGACCCGAGTTCGGTTCGTCGCAGAACAGGTATTTGGGATTGAGGGCGATGGCTCTTGCAATGGCCACACGCTTTTGCATACCGCCGCTGATTTCGTCCGGGAACTTCTTTTGCGCTTCGAGCAGGTTCACCCGGTCCAGACAAAACTGGGCGCGTTTCACCCGTTCGGTATATGAGTCCTTGGAAAACATATCTAGCGGGAACATGACGTTTTCCAACACGGTCATGGAGTCGAAGAGGGCTGCGCTCTGGAATATCATTCCCATTTCGCGGCGGAGCATCTTCCATTCTTGTTTGTTCATCGTCACCAAGTCGCGTCCGTCATAAAGCACCTCACCGTTGGTGGGACGGAACAATCCCACGATACACTTCATCAGTACCGTCTTTCCGGAACCGCTCTGACCGATAATCAGGTTTGTCTTCCCGTTTTCAAACACACTGTTGATGTCTTTCAGTACTTCTTTGTCCTCGAAAGACTTATATAACGATTTAACTTCGATCATCAGGATAACAATTGAGTGAGTAACACATCGGAAAACAGGATAAGCACGCTGCTGCTCACCACGGAGTCCGTGCTGGCTTTTCCCACTTCCACGGAACCGCCTTCTACCGTATAGCCGTAAAAGGCCGATACGCTGGTGATGACGAAAGCGAAGAAGATGGACTTGATGAATCCCATCCATACGTACCATTCGTTGAAGTCATGTTGCAATCCCAACGTCAGGTCGTCCATCGTGATGACCTGGCCTATGATGGACGTGGCATAAGCTCCTACGAATCCGGAGAAAATACTGAAACAGACCAGGAAGGGCATCATGGTCATCATACCCAACACCTTGGGCAGGATGAGGTAATTGGCAGAGTTGACCCCCATGATTTCAAGGGCGTCGATTTGCTGTGTGACGCGCATGGTGCCGATTTCGGAAGCAATGTTGGAACCTACCTTTCCGGCCAATATCAGGCACATGATGGAAGAAGAAAACTCCAATAGCATGATTTCGCGGGTCGTATATCCCGTGACGAACTTAGGCATCCACGGGCTTTGGATGTTCAGCTTGATCTGGATGCAGATTACTGCGCCGATGAAGAAGGATATCAGGAGGACGATTCCGATGGAGTCTACGCCCAACTGGCTCATTTCCTTAATGTATTGTTTGAAAAACATCCGCATCCTTTCGGGGCGTGAGAAAGTGCGCCCCATCAGCATCAGGTAACGGCCGAATGTAGCCAAACTTTTGTTGAATAGCATGTCCAATTCTTTTTAAATCACACAAAATTAATGAAAATCCGCTAAAAAGAGGCGGCGGGCGGAAATACTTTTGTGCAAGGGGCTGCTTTTTAATACAATTTTCGTATTTTTGTACGCAAATTTGTAGTTTATGGCAGAAACTCTTTCTCAAGACAGTCAGAATGCAGGGTTGGTGCTCCGTACGGAGGGCTTGGTGAAGACGTACGGCAAGCGTACGGTGGTGAATCATGTGTCGTTCGATGTCAAGCAGGGAGAGATTGTGGGGCTTCTCGGGCCGAACGGGGCCGGAAAGACGACTTCTTTTTATATGACTACGGGATTGGTGGTGCCTAACGAGGGGCGTATCTTCATCGGAGATTTGGAAATCACGAAGTTCCCGGTCTACAAGCGTGCCCGCAATGGTATCGGTTATCTGGCGCAGGAGGCATCTGTATTCCGTAAGATGACGGTGGAAGACAACATCGCTTCCGTGTTGGAGATGACGGGCAAGCCGAAAGAATACCAGAAGGAAAAGTTGGAAAGCCTGATTTCGGAATTCAGCCTGCAGAAGGTGCGCAAGAATTTGGGCGACCGGCTTTCGGGGGGCGAACGGAGACGGACGGAAATCGCGCGTTGTCTGGCCATCGACCCTAAATTTATTATGTTGGATGAACCTTTTGCCGGCGTAGACCCTATTGCCGTGGAGGATATACAGTATATCGTGTGGAAACTGAAAAAGCGCAATATCGGCGTGTTGATTACCGACCACAACGTGGAGGAGACGCTCTGTATTACCGACCGTGCTTATTTGCTCTTCGAGGGACAGATCCTTTTTCAGGGTTCTCCTCAGGAATTGTCAGAGAATGAGGTCGTTCGTGCCAAATACTTGACGAACAGTTTCGTGCTGCGCCTGAAAGACTTCCAGAAGATAGATGAAGAAAAAAGTGCGCAAGGGCTTTGATTTATTAAAAGATAAAGGCTATCTTTGCACGCTTGTTGTGCAATACAAATTAATATAATAGTAATCATATATAAATAATTAGATTTCAAAATGAATATTTCATTAGAAAACATTGACAAGGTGAGCGCGGTGCTTACCATTAAGATGGAAAAGGCCGACTATGCCGACAGGGTAGAGAAGGCTTTGAAGGATTTCCGCAGAAAAGCAAGCATGCCGGGTTTCCGTCCGGGACAAGTGCCCATGGGACTGTTGAAAAAACGTTTCGGCAAGGATATTACGGCGGAGGAAGTAAACAAGTTGCTAGGTGAGAAACTGTATGCTTACATCAAGGAAAACAATCTGAATATTTTGGGCGAGCCGCTTCCGAGCGAAGACCGTCAGCAGGATATTGACTTCGATACGATGGAAGAGTTTTCGTTTGCTTTCGATTTGGCTTTGGCTCCCGAGTTCAAGGCTGAACTGAGCGGTGAAGACACGGTGGATTATTATGACATCCAGGTGGATGACAAAATGATCGACGGCCAAGTGAAGATGTACACCCAACGTGCAGGTAGTTATGACCATGTGGACAGCTACGAAGCTAAGGACATGGTAAAGGGGCTGTTGGCCGAACTGGATGAGAATGGAAATACGAAAGAAGGTGGTGTACAGGTTGAAAATGCCGTCTTGTTGCCTGAATATATGAAGAACGACGAGCAGAAGGCCGTGTTCAACGGTTGCAAGGTGAACGACGTATTGGTCTTCAATCCGAACAAGGCATACGACGGCCATGACGTGGAAATCGCTTCGTTGTTGAAAATCAAGAAGGAAGATGTGTCGGCTATGACTTCGGATTTCAGTTTCCAAGTGCAGGAGATTACACGTTTCAAGGAAGCTGAATTGAATCAGGAGTTGTTTGACCAAGTCTTTGAAAAAGGTACGGTAACGAGCGAAGAAGCGTTCCGTAATAAAATCAAGGAGATTTTGGCAGAACAGTTTATGGCAGACAGTGACTATAAGTTCATTTTGGATGTACGTACTTACCTGACGAACAAGGTGGGCAAGTTGGAATATCCCGATGCTTTCCTGAAACGTTTCATGCGTGTAAGCAATGCGGACAAGGGCGAGAAGTTCGTGGAAGAAAATTACGACAAGAGCATCGAAGAGCTGACTTGGCACCTGATTAAGGAGCAGTTGGTGAAGGCTTATGGTATCAAGGTCGAGAAAGAAGACTTGATTGCTACGGCCAAGAATATCACGAAGATTCAGTTTGCCCAGTACGGTATGATTAACGTGCCGGAAGAGATGTTGGACAACTACGCCAATGAAATGCTGAAAAAGCAAGACCAGGTAGAGTCTTTGGTAAACCGCAGCGTGGAGATCAAGTTGTCGGCCGCATTGAAGAATGTCGTGAAGTTGAACCACAAAGAAATCAGCGTAGAGGATTTCAACAAGTTGTTCGCTTGATTCGAGCGGGGCAGGTTTAATTTTGTGAAATAAGTATAAGGAAGGAAACCCCCGGACATATTTTTCGTACATTTGCTCGAAAATGGCGGAAGATTGTTCAGGTGTTTCCTTTTTCCGCATAAATAGTTTGACTATGGAAGATTTTAGAAAGTATGCAGTGAAGCATTTGGGCTTGAACAGCCAGGTGCTGAACGACGTAGTGAGCGCGCAAAACCAATATCTCAATCCCTACATTCTGGAAGAGCGTCAGTTGAACGTGACACAGATGGATGTGTTTTCCCGCTTGATGATGGACCGTATCATATTCTTGGGAACCCAGATAGATGATTACACGGCCAATACATTGCAGGCCCAGTTGCTTTATTTGGATTCGGTGGACCCGGGAAAGGATATTTCCATCTATATCAATTCGCCCGGCGGTTCGGTGTATGCCGGATTGGGTATTTATGATACGATGCAGTTTATCAGCAGTCCCGTAGCTACGATTTGCACGGGCATGGCAGCGTCTATGGCAGCCGTCCTGTTGGTGGCCGGAGCCGAAGGCAAGCGGTCGGCCTTGACCCATAGCCGCGTGATGATCCATCAACCGATGGGTGGGGCACAGGGACAGGCCTCGGACATCGAGATAACGGCGCGTGAGATTCAGAAATTGAAGAAAGAGCTTTATACGATTATCGCAGAACATTCTCATACCGATTTCGACAAGGTGTGGGCTGATTCCGACCGTGACTATTGGATGACGGCGCAAGAGGCCAAAGAGTATGGTATGATAGATAGTGTTTTGGTCCGTAAGAAACCGGAAGCGGCTAACGATGTCCTTAATCCGTAAATGCAATGGCAATGAAGAAAGCATGTTCTTTTTGCGGCAGGGCGGAGCGCGATGTGCCTTTGCTCATTACCGGGGTGAATGGTTTTATATGCAGCGACTGTGCGCAACAGGCTTACCGGATTGTGAAAGATTCTTTGCCCGTGGAGCACAAGGAGAAGGATGATTTGGGGTTCGATTTGGCTGAGTTGCCCAAACCGCGCGATATTAAGGCTTATCTGGACCAGTATGTCATCGGGCAGGATGATGCCAAGCGTAATCTTGCCGTGGCGGTTTACAACCATTATAAAAGATTGGCACAGCAGACATCGGACGATGGAGTGGAAATCGAGAAATCGAATATAATCATGGTGGGAAGCACCGGAACGGGAAAAACCCTTCTGGCCCGTACCATAGCCAAATTATTGCATGTACCTTTCACGATAGTGGATGCTACTGTGTTTACCGAGGCCGGCTATGTAGGGGAGGACGTAGAGAGTATCCTATCCCGTCTGTTGCAGGTGGCCGATTATAATGTACAGGCCGCCCAACGGGGTATTGTCTTTATCGACGAAATCGACAAGATAGCCCGTAAGAGTGATAATCCTTCCATCACGCGTGACGTGAGCGGGGAAGGGGTACAACAGGGTCTGCTGAAACTTCTGGAGGGTTCGATGGTCAATGTGCCGCCCAAGGGGGGACGCAAGCATCCGGATCAGGATTACATCCATGTGGACACGCGTAACATCCTGTTCATCTGCGGAGGGGCATTTGACGGTATCGAGAAGAAGATAGCCCAACGGATGAATACGCATGTGGTCGGTTATAACTCGGTGCAGAATATGCAGCATATCGACAAGTCTAATCTGATGAAATATATCCTTCCGCAGGACTTGAAGTCTTTTGGGCTGATTCCGGAAATCATAGGCCGTTTGCCGGTGCTGACCTATTTGAATCCGCTCGACCGTACGGCATTGCGCAATATACTGACGGAACCGAAGAACTCCATCGTGAAGCAGCAGGTCAAGCTCTTTGAAATGGATGGCATTAAGCTGTCTTTTGACGAAGATACGTTGGAGTATATTGTGGACAAGGCTGTGGAATACAATCTCGGTGCCCGCGGATTGCGCTCCATCATGGAGAGTATCATGATGGATGCGATGTTTGAAATCCCCTCCAAGAAAGTAAAGACGTTCAAGGTGACATTGGATTATGCTAAAAAGCAATTGGAGAAGGCTAACCTTTCCGGTTTGAAAGCAAGTTAACAGGAGGGCGTTCGCGGAATTTTGAGTTAAGAAATGAAGAAATCCTGAAAATAGTTTCCCAATAATTTGCAAATATGAGGTGTTTGTTTATAACTTTGTTAGGGGCAACAATGTTAAACCTGAGTTTGATTTTATTGGAAAACTATTGATATGGATACAATGCTGAATTTGACAGAACCTCTTAAGCGGTATTTTGGCTTTGAAACCTTTAAGGGCGATCAGGAAGCCATCATACGCAATGTGTTGGCAGGCAAGGATACTTTTGTGCTGATGCCTACCGGCGGAGGAAAATCGTTGTGTTACCAGTTACCGTCTCTTTTGATGGAAGGTACGGCGATTGTCATATCGCCTTTGATTGCTTTGATGAAAAATCAGGTGGATGCAATCCGGGCGGTGTGCGGAGATGACGGCGTTGCCCATTATCTGAATTCGTCTCTGAACAAAGGGGCGATAGATATGGTGAAGAGTGATATTCTGCGCGGGAAGACCAAGTTGCTTTATGTTGCCCCGGAATCGTTGACGAAAGACGAGAATGTGGATTTTCTCCGGAATGTGAAAATTTCGTTTTATGCGATAGACGAGGCGCATTGTATATCGGAATGGGGGCACGACTTCCGGCCGGAGTACAGGCGGATTCGCCCGATAATCAACGATATCGGTACGGCACCAGTAATCGCTTTGACGGCTACGGCAACCGATAAAGTGCGCGGCGACATCAAAAAGAACTTGGGGATGACGGATGCCAAGGAGTTTAAGAGCTCTTTTAATCGTCCGAACCTGTATTACGAAGTAAGGAACAAGACAAAGAATGTAGATAAGGATATTATCAGATTCATCAAACAGCGTCCGGGGAAGAGCGGTATTATTTACGCTTTAAGCCGTAAGAGGGTAGAAGAATTAGCCGAAATACTCCGGGCGAACGACATTAACGCGAGGGCTTATCATGCCGGAATGGATTCGGCTACCCGGTCGCAGACGCAGGATGATTTTATCATGGAGCGTATTGATGTCATTGTGGCTACCATTGCCTTTGGCATGGGGATAGACAAGCCGGATGTACGCTTTGTGATTCATTATGATATACCCAAGAGCCTTGAAGGGTATTATCAGGAGACCGGTAGGGCCGGACGTGACGGAGGAGAAGGTTTATGCGTAACTTATTATGCCTACAAGGACCTTCAGAAGTTGGAGAAGTTCATGGAAGGCAAGCCTGTGGCCGAACAGGATATCGGGCGTCAGCTCCTTTCGGAGACAGCTGCTTATGCGGAATCTTCCGTGTGTCGTCGTAAGTTCTTGTTGCATTACTTCGGTGAGGAATATCATGAGGAGAATTGTGGTAATTGTGATAACTGTTTACACCCGAAAAAGAAAGTGGAAGCAAAGAGTCAATTAAAGGAACTGCTTGAGGTTGTACAAGCAGTGAAAGAGAATTTTAAGGCAGATTATATTATAGATGTATTAGTTGGTAAGGAGACAGACGAGGTTATCGCTCATAAGCATGCCGATCTGGAGTGTTTCGGATGCGGTGACGAACATGAGGAAAAGTTTTGGAATGCCGTAATCCGGCAAGCATTGATAGCCGGTTATCTGGAGAAGGAGATTGAGAATTACGGCATCCTGAAGTTGACGGCAAAAGGTCGTAAGTTCATGAAGAAGCCGGAATCTTTCATGGTTTCGGAAGACAATGAGTTTGAAGATGATGCCGAGGAGGTTGTAAGCCGTTCCGGAGGAGGTACAGGCGTGACAGACCCGGCGTTGTTCAATGCGTTGTTGGACTTGCGTAAGAAAATGTCCAAGAAGTTGGATGTGCCGCCCTATGTCATTTTCCAGGATCCTTCGTTGGAGGCGATGGCTACGATGTATCCGGTCAGCATAGAGGAGTTGCAAAACATTCCGGGTGTCGGTGCCGGGAAGGCAAAACGTTACGGAAAAGAGTTTTGCGATTTGATACGCCAACATTGCGAAGAGTATGAGATTGAGCGCCCGGAAGACTTGAGGGTACGTACGGTAGCCAATAAGTCGAAGTTGAAAGTGAGTATCATTCAGAGTATCGACCGTAAGGTGGCGTTGGACGATATTGCGTCGGCTAAGGGGATTGATTTCAATGAACTGTTGGATGAGATAGAGGCGATTGTTTATTCCGGGACGAAACTGAACATCGACTATTTCTTGGATGAGGCAATGGACGAAGACCATTTGTTGGATATTTATGATTATTTCAAAGAGTCGGAGACGGACAGCTTATCTGTTGCCATGGACGAGTTGGGGGATGATTATACAGAAGAAGAAGTCCGTTTGGTGCGAATCAAATTTATTTCTGAGATGGCAAATTGATAACAGGCGAAACGATTTTTGAAAAAGATAAAGAAGTAAGGGCGTAAACAAAAGCTGTTTGCGCCCTTTTTTGTGGCATATTGTTTTTGCAGAATGATTTGGTAGTTCGGTAGAAGTTGCGTATCTTTGCCGTGCAGTATTATAATAAATGTATTCATGAACCAACAAGCCCTAATATATCACATGTTGTGGGACGTAAAGAGGATTTCTCCTTTTTGCGAGCGTTTCCTCGTGCATGTGCACTGGTTCAGTGGTTTTATTTGAAAGGGGTAAGTTCGGAATAAATTCCTCTGTGGTACTGTTCGTATGAAGGGCACGCAGGATGCTATTCTTTTTCCGAACATTTTTTCGTGAGATTTTTAGAAAGTACGGCTGGTTCTTTGAGAGAAGGGCGGGTCGGAATGTCTTACCCTTTTAATGTGTTTCGTGTATGTTTAAGATTATATCTATTATGTTTGTCGGATTGGGGACTGGTTATTTGTTGCGTGACTTGAAACTCATGCGAAAAACGGAGAAGACCATTCCGTTGACTGTTTTTGCTATGCTTTTTATTTTGGGGATGTCGGTTGGGTCGAACAGTTTAATCGTCAGTAATTTGGGACGGTTCAGCGGACAGGCGGCTTTGTTGGCTTGTTTCAGTGTGTTGGGAAGTATCATAGCAGCTTGGTTGGTATATTATCTTTTTTTTAGGAAAGGAGGAGAATGATGAAAGGAAGTATGATTGTTTGCTTGTTCTTTTTGTTAGGTTGTCTGATAGGTTTTGGTGCCCACATGCAATTCGATACGCACAATCTTTCGATGTACATATTATATGCTTTGATGTTTCAGGTGGGCATCAATATAGGCAGCAATGAGGACTTGAAGGGTATGTTGGTTCATTTTACTCCGAAAATGTTGATTGTTCCTTTGGGTACGATCATCGGAACGTTACTCTTTTCGGCTTTAGCCAGTTTGTTATTAAGCCAATGGAGTGTGTTTGACTGTATGGCGGTAGGGAGTGGTTTTGCTTACTATTCTTTGTCTTCCATTTTGATTACCCAGTTTAAAGAACCGTCGTTAGGCCTTCAGTTGGCGACTGAATTAGGGACAATTGCATTGTTGACCAATATCTTTCGTGAAATGATGGCATTGTTGGGAACTCCTCTCATCCGTAAATGTTTCGGGCAGTTTGCTCCGATTTCGGCAGCAGGGGTTAATTCGATGGATGTGCTGTTGCCTTCTATCCTGCGCTATTCCGGCAAGGATATGATGCCTATTGCTATTCTGCATGGCGTTTTAATTGATTTAAGCGTACCTGTATTCGTATCCTTCTTTTGTAGTCTGTGAAACATGAAGTAAACAAGTGCTAAGGCTGCCATGCTGTTTTTGAAATGGTATGGCTGCCTTTTATCACAAAAAAAATAAAAAAAGTCGCTATTTCATATAAAAATGCGTATATTTGCATGCAATAAATTTAAAGCCTATGTCATCTTTTATTGCAGATAAAATTGTAATGGACGGATTGACTTACGATGATGTATTGTTAATCCCCGCTTATTCAGAAGTTTTGCCACGTACGGTGGAGTTGACCACAAAGTTTTCTCGTCACATTGAATTGAAAGTTCCCTTTGTCACGGCTGCAATGGATACTGTAACCGAGGCTCCAATGGCTATTGCTATTGCCCGTGAAGGAGGTATCGGTGTGATTCATAAGAATATGTCCATAGAAGAGCAGGCTCGTCAGGTGGCTATTGTGAAACGTGCGGAAAATGGTATGATTTATGATCCGGTGACGATTAAACGCGGGCGTACGGTGGGAGATGCATTGAATATGATGAGCGAGTATCATATCGGAGGTATTCCCGTTGTAGACGATGAAAACAAACTGGTGGGTATCGTTACGAATCGTGATTTGCGTTTTGAGCAGAATCCCGACCGTAAGATAGATGAAGTGATGACTTCAGAGAATCTGGTTACGACGCATCAGCAGACAGACCTTTCGGCTGCGGCCAAAATCTTGCAGGAGAATAAAATTGAGAAATTGCCTGTGGTGGATAAGGATGGCCGGTTGGTTGGTTTGATTACTTATAAGGACATTACGAAAGCGAAAGACAAACCAATGGCTTGTAAGGATGAGAAGGGGCGTTTGCGCGTGGCGGCAGGAGTCGGAGTAACTACTGATACGTTGGACCGCATGCGTGCCTTGGTGGAAGCCGGAGCTGATGCTATTGTGATTGATACGGCACACGGTCATTCCAAATATGTGGTTGAGAAATTGAAAGCCGCCAAGGCTGAATTTCCGGATGTGGATATCGTAGTGGGTAATGTGGCTACGGGAGAAGCTGCTAAAATGTTGGTGGAAGCGGGTGCCGACGGTGTGAAAGTCGGAATCGGCCCGGGTTCTATTTGTACAACTCGTGTGGTAGCCGGTGTCGGAGTGCCGCAGTTATCGGCTATTTACGATGTCGCCAGTGCGTTGGAGGGTACGGGAGTTCCTTTGATTGCGGACGGCGGATTGCGTTATTCGGGTGATGTGGTCAAGGCATTGGCTGCCGGAGGATATTGTGTGATGATTGGTTCGTTGGTGGCTGGCACGGAAGAATCTCCGGGCGATACTATTATATTTAATGGTCGTAAATTCAAGTCTTATCGGGGCATGGGTTCTCTTGAAGCCATGGAATGCGGTTCAAAAGACCGTTATTTTCAGGCGGCAGTGAAAGATGTGAAGAAATTGGTCCCGGAAGGAATTGCCGGTCGTGTACCCTATAAAGGAACAGTTCAGGAGGTCATCTTCCAATTGATAGGTGGGCTGCGTTCCGGAATGGGGTATTGTGGTGCCAATACGATAGAGGAATTGCATCAGGCGAAGTTCGTGAGAATCACGAATGCCGGTGTGCTTGAAAGCCATCCGCACGATGTGACTATTACGAGTGAGGCTCCGAATTATAGTCGTCCGGAATGATGAAAATGATGAGGAAGTTTGCACTTTGGTGTTGCTCGTTATGCCTGACGGGCATCTTATATGCAGAGGGGAATGATCCTGTTGTCATGAAAATCAATGGGAAGGATGTCTCTCGTTCGGAATTCGAGTATAATTTTAATAAGAATAATGGTGAGAATGTCGTAGATAAGAAGACCGTTGATGAATATGTGGATTTGTTTGTGAACTATAAGTTGAAAGTGGAAGCAGCATTAGATGCCCGTTATGATACGCTTTCTTCTTTTAAGAAAGAGTTCCGGACTTATCGTGACCAACAGATACGTCCTTATTTCGTGTCGTTGTCGGCAGAAGAAAAAGAGTTGAGGCGTTACTATGATGGAATGAAGGCTTCCATTGGCCCGGACGGCTTGGTACATCCTGCCCATATCATGATTTTAGTGGCACAGAAAGCTACGCCGGAAGAACAGGCAAAAGCAAAAGAACGCATAGATTCCATTTATACAGCCTTGCAGCGGGGGGCTGATTTTGCAACTTTGGCCAAGCAATGTTCTGCCGACAAAGGTTCTGCCGCTCGAGGAGGCGATTTGGGAGGGTGGTTTGCCAAGGGGCAGACTTTGAAAGAGTTTGAGGATGTTGCCTTTTCTCTGAATAAAGGTGAAATGTCGAAACCTTTCCTGTCACCGATGGGATACCATATCGTGTGGATGAAAGACCGGAAGCAGCTTGAGCCGTATGAGGAGTTAAAGCCGCAATTGCAGCGTTTTTTGGAAAGCCGGGGACTTAAAGAGCGTGTGGCTTCGATAGCCATAGATTCTTTAGTAAAAAGATCGTCCGGACAATTGACAGAAGAAGATGTGATAGAGCAAAAGGCGCGGGAGCTTTGTGCTAAAGACGAAAGCCTGAAGTATCTGGTTCAAGAGTATCACGACGGACTTTTGCTATATGAGATAAGTACGCGCGAGGTTTGGGACAAAGCCGCCAAGGATACGGTCGGATTGGAAGCTTATTTCAAGGCCCACAGGTCGAAGTATAAATGGGATGAGCCGCGCTATAGAGGGGTGGTGTACCATTGCAAAGACAAAGGGTTGGTGAAAGACGTACGAAAACTGTTGAAATCGGTGGATGAGGCTCAATGGATAGATACCTTGCGTGCATCTTTCAATCAGGACTCCGTAAAGCAAATCAGGGTTGAAAAGAATTTGTTTAAGAAAGGAGACAATGCTTTTGTGGATTATCTGGTCTTTAAGGAAAAGAAAGAGCCCAAGGCTTCCCAGGCTTATCCGTATACGGCTGTGTACGGCAAGAAGTTGAAGAAACCTAAAGAATGGACAGACGTGCGTGGGGAGGTGGTCTCAGATTATCAAGCAGCTTGCGAAGCGGAGTTTGTACGCAGATTGCGGGAAACCTATAAGGTTGAAATATATAAAGAGGTTTTAAATACAGTTAACAAGCATTGAAGCAGCCTTGAATAACATTATCTTCGTAGGCAGTTTAGAACAAGTAGTATATGAATCTTTTTAAGAAGTTATTATATGCATTTGTATTCCTTTTTGGAGGGATACAAATGCATTTGTTTGCACAAAGCCCGAATAACGTGGTGGATGAAGTTATTTGGGTGGTGGGCGACGAGGCAATCTTGCGTTCTGATGTGGAAGCAGCCCGTATGGATTTCGGGGCGAACATCTCCGGTAATCCTTATTGTGTCATTCCCGAACAGTTGGCCATACAGAAGTTATTTTTGCATCAGGCACAGTTAGACAGTGTGGAAGTCGATAATTCCCAGATTTCCGCCAGCATGGAGGCACGTTTGAATGAATTGATCATGCGTGCCGGTTCTAAAGAGAAGTTGGAAGAATATTATCATAAGACGATGACGCAGATTCGTGAGATGATGTTCGAATCTCTTAAAGAACAATACACGGTACAAAAAGTACGGGAGAACTTGACTTCGGACATCAAGGTGACACCAGCCGAAGTGCGGCGTTATTTTAAGGATATGCCGGAAGATAGTTTGCCGTGGATTTCCGATCAGGTGGAAGTGCAGATTATAACGCAACAGCCACGTATTCCTCAGGAGGAAATCGAACGGGTAAAGGCGGAATTGCGTGATTATACAGACCGCGTCAATAATGGAGAGTCCTCATTTTCCACTTTAGCCATCCTGTATTCGGAGGATCCGGGTTCAGCCCGCTATGGAGGAGAAATGGATTATGTGGGGCGTGGAGAACTGGATCCGGCTTTTGCCAATGTCGCTTTCAGTTTGACCGATCCTAAGAAGATATCGAAAGTCGTGGAATCCGAGTACGGGTTCCATATCATTCAGTTGGTAGACAAGCGTGGAGATAAGGTAAAAGTACGTCATATACTACGTAAGCCCAAGTTGGCCCAAGCAGATATTGATACGACGATGGTGCGTATGGATTCAATAGCCGAGGATGTCCGTAAGGAGAAATATTCCTTTGAGGAGGCTGCTACTTTCTTGTCTGATGATAAGGACAGCCGTAACAACCGGGGATTGATGACGAATGTGAAGTTCGACCAGTCGGTGGGTGACCAAATCCGTACTTCCCGTTTCCAGTTACAGGAATTGCCGGCCGAAGTGGCCAAAGTGGTTTCCACGATGAAGACCGGAGAGATTTCCAATCCTTTCTTGATGGTTAACTCTAAGGGCAAGGAAGTATGTGCCGTGGTAAAATTGAAAACGCATATTAAAGCACACCGGGCTTCTATGTCGGAGGATTTTCAAGTGCTGAAGGACGTGGTCATGGCCAAGTTGCAGGAACAGAAAATCAATCAATGGATAAAAGATAAACAGAAATCCACTTACATACGTATTAACGAAGGTTGGGGGGATTGTGATTTTGAATATCCCGGATGGATAAAATGAAAGATAAAAAACAGAATAAAAGAATAAACGGCGGGCATAGATTACTTTTCTTTTGTATTCTATGCCTGTTTGGGCTTTATGTTGCGGTGTCTTATGCCGGAGAACAGACGCAGCGGGAGCAGTCGGCGACAAAGGTTATTTTGTTGCATACGGATAACCTTACGTATGACCAGTACCGGCATCCCGGTGCACAAATATTGACGGGGAATGTACAGTTCCAACACGACGGGGTGCTGATGTATTGCGACAGTGCTTGTTTTTATGAGGCCACGAACTCATTCGATGCTTTCGGGCATGTGAAGATGGTACAGGGGGATACGTTGGATTTGGTGGGCGACATGTTGCTGTATAACGGTTTGGACCAGTTGGCCCGTGTCCGCCACAATGTGGTACTGACACATCGTGAATCCAAACTCTATACGGACAGTCTCGATTACGACCGCCTGTATGAACTGGGATATTTTTTCGAAGGAGGAAGGTTGGTAGACAAGGACAATGTGCTGACTTCCGATTGGGGGCAATATAGTCCGCCTACGCGCCAGGCCGTGTTTAATTATAATGTGAAGTTGGAGAACCCGAAGTTTACGTTGATTTCCGATACGTTGAACTATAATACCCAGACGAGTATGGCAGAGATTGTCGGTCCTTCCAATATCGACAGCGGCGACAATCATATTTATTCCGAGTCGGGCTTTTACAATACTCAGACAGAGGAAGCCATCCTGCTCGACCGTTCCATTGTGACCAACAAGGGACGCAAGATGGTGGGCGACAGTTTGTATTATGACAGCAAGTCCGGTGTGGGAGAAGGTTTCCGTAATGTGGTCTACACCGACGAGGTAAATAAGAACATGCTGACAGGAAATTATTGTTACTACAACGACAGTACCGGTTATTCCATGGCGACGGATAGTGCGGTAGCTATAGATTATTCGCAACGTGATACGATGTACATGCATGCCGATACGTTCAAGGTGTACACTTTCTACATGGATACCGATAGCATGTACCGCGAAGTCCGGGGCTACCACAAGGTGCGTTCTTACCGTATGGATGTCCAGTCTGTTTGCGACTCTTTGGTGTTCGATTCGCGTGATACCTGTATCACGATGTATCGCGATCCGATCGTATGGAACGGAGGGCAGCAAGTGTTGGGAGAGGTGATTAAAGTTTATTTGAATGATTCCACCATAGACCGGATTCATGTCATAGACCAGACTCTTTCCGTGGAGCGGATCGACTCGGTGCATTACAATCAAGTGGCGGGGAAAGAGATGATCTCCTATTTCCGTGACGGGGAGATGTATGAGACGTGGGTGAACGGCAACGTTTATGTCGACTATTATATGTTTGACGACGACAGCTTGATGATAGGATTGAACTATACGGAAACAACGGAACTTAAACTGTTCATGAAGGATCGGAAAATGGAGAAAATATGGATGCCGGCCTCCACGGGGGTAATCTATCCGATAGTCATGATACCGCCCAACCGGCTCTATTTGTCCAATTTTGCCTGGTTTGACTATATCCGTCCGTTGAACAAAGACGATATATTCGTATGGCGTCCCAAGAAGTCCGGAACGGAACTTAAGGCGTCTTACAAGCACAAGGCACCTTTACAATCTTTGGATCAAATCAAAAAGAAATAGTTATGGCACTCTTTAAGACACGTGAACCCCGAAAGTTCCATCATCCTTATATATATATAAATGAACGAAAAGAAAAACTGAAGGCCATAGAAGAGCGTGCCAAACGGGAGTTGGGCATGTTGCCGCCGAAGGAGTTCAATCCTGAAGATATCCGTGGAACTTTCGTGAAAGGGACAAAGCACCTGCGGCGCAGGAAAGAAAGCGGGCGTAAGCCTATGAAATGGGGAGTAGCATTGATTGTCATCGGTGCGTTGCTTTTCGTTTGGCATTATTTATTGACTGGAAGTTTCCGGTTTTAAGCATATTCTGAAAGATGAGCGATATTATACATCTGTTGCCGGATTCGGTGGCAAACCAGATTGCCGCCGGTGAAGTGATACAACGGCCGGCTTCTGTGATAAAAGAATTGGTGGAGAATGCCGTAGACGCTTCGGCTACACGGATTGACGTGGTGGTGGAAGATGCGGGCAAGACTTCTATTCAAGTAGTGGACAACGGGAAGGGGATGTCTGAAACCGATGCACGTCTTTCGTTCGAACGCCATGCCACGTCCAAAATACGTAAAGCCGACGATTTGTTTGCTTTGCGCACGATGGGCTTCCGGGGAGAGGCTTTGGCTTCTATTGCAGCCGTGGCCCAAGTGGAATTGAGGACCCGTCAAGCCGGAAGCGAACTGGGAACGTGCGTGAATATCGAAGGCTCCCAACTGGTAGGGCAGGAGCCGGTTTCCTGTGCGCCGGGAAGTAATTTCCTGATACGCAATCTTTTTTTTAACGTACCGGCACGCCGCAAATTCTTGAAGTCCAATCAGACTGAGTTGAGCAACATATTGCAAGAATTTGAGCGCGTGGCTTTGGTGCATGAAGACATAGCTTTCTCTTTGACACAAAACGGCAGTGTCGTGCTCAGTTTGCCGAAATCCACATTGCGCCAACGTATCATCAATATTTTCGGCAAGAAACTCAACGAGCAGCTTCTGGCCGTCGATGTGGAGACTTCTTTGGTCCGTTTGTCCGGTTTCGTGGGTAAACCGGATTCAGCCCGTAAGAAAGGAACCCATCAATACTTCTTCGTGAACGGACGTTACATGCGTCACCCTTATTTCCACAAAGCGGTGATGGAGGCTTTCGAACAGTTGATACCCGTCGGTGAGCAGGTGTCTTATTTTCTCTATTTCGAAGTAGATCCGGCCAATATCGACGTGAACATCCATCCTACGAAAACGGAAATCAAGTTTGAAAACGAACTGGCCATCTGGCAGATTATAGTGGCGGCGGTGAAGGAGTCGTTAGGGCGTTTCAATGCCGTGCCTACGATTGATTTTGATACGGAAGGCGCTCCGGACATTCCTGTCTTTGGCAATGCTTTCTCTCCGGCAACCGTCGAAGCTCCGGTATTGGAGGTGAATCCCGATTTTAATCCTTTTAAGTCCGGCTCTTCTTCCGGTTATAAATCGCAGCGGATGGATTGGGAACCTTTGTATGAGGGTGTGGAGCAAAGTGTGTCTTCCGTAGTGACGAACGATTTCGGAGGAGGAGATTTCTCATCCTCCCTTCCCGATGACCTGACTTTGTATGCGGATGCAAAGGACACTTTTGAAAAATCAACCCAACATTATCAGTATAAAGGCAAATATATCATGACGGCGGTAAAGTCCGGACTGATGATTATCGACCAGCATCGTGCACATATCCGTGTGCTTTACGACCGTTACCGTAAACAAATGGAGGGTAGCAACGGACAATCTCAGGGGCTGCTTTTTCCTGAAATGTTACAGTTGCCCCCGTCAGAGGGCATTGTGTTAGAGCACCTGACGGATGATTTGCATGCCTTGGGATTTGATTTGTCCGTGTTGGGCGGCGGAAGTTTCTCCATTAACGCCATCCCCTCAGGGACAGAGGGGTTGAATCCGGTGGAGGTGGTGCGCGGCATTGTGTATTCTTCCATCGAAAAGGGATGTAATGTAGAGGAAGATGTGCGCCATTATATTGCTTTGTCGTTGGCCCGTAGCGCGGCCATTGTGCAAGGGCAGGTGTTGTCCAATGAAGAGATGGAGGCTTTGGTAGACGACTTGTTCGTCTGTCGTAACCCCAACCAGACCCCTGACGGCAAGGTCGTTGTTGCCATATTGGAGCAGGATGATTTAGACCAACTTTTTGGGTGAGCCTTGTTGGTTTCTTCATGGTGACTCGGCGGCTTTTCATAAAATAGGCGGCATCTTGGCAAATATTCCAAGTAAGCTTGGCGTTTTGCACTTGATTTGCACTATCTTTGCAGAACTAATTATACAGACAGAAAATGAAGCAGGAAAAAATTGTATTGACGGGAGACCGTCCTACCGGAAAATTGCATATCGGCCATTATGTAGGTTCTTTACGAAGAAGAGTAGAGTTGCAAAACTCCGGTCAGTTCGATAAAATATTCATCTTTGAAGCAGATGCCCAGGCCTTGACGGACAATATAGATAATCCGGAAAAAGTACGGCAGAACGTGATAGAAGTGGCGCTCGATTACTTGGCCTGCGGCATCGATCCGGCCAAGTCCACCATCTTCATCCAGTCTCAGATACCGGAGTTGTGCGAGTTGTCTTTCTATTTCATGGACTTGGTGTCCGTGTCGCGCCTGCAACGTAATCCTACGGTGAAGACAGAAATACAAATGCGTAACTTCGAGGCGAGCATTCCTGTGGGGTTCTTCACTTATCCCATCAGCCAGGCTGCTGACATTACGGCTTTCAAGGCAACGACCGTGCCGGTGGGAGAGGATCAGGAGCCGATGTTGGAACAGGCGCGTGAGATTGTCCGTCGTTTCAACTATATCTACGGGGATACGCTTGTGGAACCCAATATCCTGTTGCCCGAAAATGCCGCTTGCCTGCGCTTGCCGGGTACCGACGGCAAGGCAAAAATGAGCAAGTCTCTCGGTAACTGTATTTATTTGTCGGATTCGGCAGACGAGGTGGAGAAGAAGATACGCACCATGTACACGGATCCCAACCACTTGAAGGTGTCCGATCCAGGACAAGTGGAGGGCAATACGGTGTTTACTTATTTGGATGCTTTTTCCCGTCCGGAGCATTTCGGCCGTTATTTGCCGGATTATGCCGATTTGGAGGAACTGAAAGCCCATTACCGCCGTGGAGGTTTGGGCGACGTGAAGGTGAAAAAATTCCTTGCAGCCGTGATGCAGGAGGAATTGGAGCCTATCCGTCAGCGTCGCAAGGAGTTCGAGCAAGACATTCCGGCCGTATATGAGATGCTGAAGAACGGATGTGAGGCGGCTCGCGCCGTAGCGGCCGACACATTGTCGGAGGTGCGTAAGGCCATGAAGATAAATTATTTCGACGATGAGGCCTTGATTGCCGAGCAGGCAGCTCGTTTTAGTGTAAAATGATATAGGCCGGGGGAAAATGAATACCGTCCGTCGCAGGAGCTAAATCCTGCGACGGATTTTTATTTAAAAAAAGTGCGCCAAAAATTTGCAGGAAAGAAAAAAAGCCGTACCTTTGCATCGCTTTTGAAACGAAAGAGAGGGGCGCTTAGCTCAGTTGGTTCAGAGCATCTGCCTTACAAGCAGAGGGTCGGGGGTTCGAATCCCTCAGCGCCCACCACGGATAAAGAGACACCTTACGGGTGTCTTTTGTTGTTTTATGTCATTGTTATTTGTTTTTTAGATAAGTTTTCTCTATTTTATATGTGCAAACCGATAAAATAGACTATTTTTGCACCATAAATAATACGTATTACTTTTATGGAATTGGATTTGTTGACGGCCATCTCTCCGATAGACGGCCGTTATAGAGGTAAAACAGAGGCTTTGGCTTCCTATTTCTCTGAATACGCGCTTATTCGCTATCGTGTGCGTGTAGAGATAGAATACTTTATTACTTTGTGCGAATTGCCTTTGCCGCAGTTGGCTGCTTTCAATCATGACTTGTTTCCCCGTTTGCGTGACATATATCGGGATTTCACGGAAGCGGATGCCGGACGGGTGAAGGAAATAGAGAACGTGACGAACCATGACGTGAAAGCTGTGGAGTATTTTATCAAGGAAGAGTTTGATAAAATCGGCGGTCTTGAGGCTTATAAGGAATTCATCCATTTCGGACTGACATCCCAGGACATCAACAATACATCGGTTCCTTTGTCCATCAAGGAAGCGTTGGAGGAATGTTACTATCCCCAAATGGAGGAACTGATAGCCCAACTCCGTGCGTATGCAGGGGAATGGAACGACGTGCCCATGTTGGCCAAGACACACGGACAGCCTGCTTCGCCTACCCGTTTGGGGAAAGAAGTGATGGTATTTGTCTATCGTCTGGAACGCCAGTTGGAGATGCTCAAGGCGTGCCCCATTACGGCCAAGTTCGGTGGAGCGACGGGGAACTACAATGCCCATCATGTGGCCTATCCCCGTTATGATTGGAAGTCGTTCGGCAATAATTTTGTGGCAGGCAAGTTGGGGTTGGAGCGTGAGGAGTATACGACCCAGATTTCCAATTACGACAATTTGGGGGCGGTTTTTGACGCCATGAAGCGCATCAATACGATTTTGATTGACTTGGACCGTGATTTTTGGCAGTACGTGTCTATGGAGTACTTCAAACAGAAGATTAAAGCCGGCGAGGTCGGTTCCAGTGCCATGCCCCATAAGGTGAACCCGATTGATTTCGAGAATAGCGAAGGTAATTTGGGCATAGCCAATGCCATATTGGCACATTTGAGCATGAAGTTACCGGTGTCGCGTTTACAGCGTGACTTGACGGACTCCACAGTCTTGCGCAATGTCGGTGTACCTATGGGGCACATGGTAATAGCCATCCAGAGCACGCTGAAAGGTTTACGCAAGTTGTTGCTCAACCGTGAGGCCATCAATGCCGATTTGGACAACTGTTGGGCGGTCGTGGCCGAAGCTATCCAGACGATTTTGCGCCGGGAGGCATATCCTCATCCTTATGAGGCTTTGAAGGCCTTGACGCGTACGAACCAGGCAATAACGGAAGAATCCATTAAGAATTTCATAGAGGGGCTGGCTGTCAGTGGAGAGGTGAAGCAAGAGCTTCGTGCCATTACGCCCCATTCTTACACGGGTATTTAAAAATGTTGACCGGAGATGCGAATGGCCCGCGAGGGCGAACGCAGTCTCCTTGTTTTAATTATTATATAGAAAGGAAAAAAGTATGGAAGACGAAAAATGGCAGGATAATTTTGCTTCTGAAAGGACAGATCGTAGCCGTGAGGGCTATAAGCCATTCGACAGTGAGAACAACAATCAAGGTACGAACCGCACAGTGCGCGAAGGTCGTGTGATGCGGCCGCGGATTCAGCGGGCCGAGCGTGCTTATACGGCCAATGGGGCCGACGGTGCACAGGAGGGACGGCCTTTCCGCCCGTCTTACAACCGTGAAGAGCGTGGCTTTGGTGGCGAACAGCGTAGTTACGGTGGTGCCCAGCGTCCTTATCGCAGCTATCAGCCCCGTCAGGACTATAATCGGGAGGGGGGATATGCCAACCGAGAAGGAGGCTATAACCGCGATGGCGGTTTCCGTCCGAATAATGGAGGGTATCGTCGTGAAGGCGGGTATGCCAACCGAGAAGGGGGCTATAACCGTGAGGGTGGCTTCCGTCCGAACAACGGTGGATACCGTCGCGAAGGCGGTTACGGTAACCGTGAAGGAGGCTACAACCGCGACAATAATGGTGGCGGTTTCCGTCGTCCGCAAGGCGGCTATGGGAACAATCGTTTCGGCGGAGGCAGGCCGCAGCAGCGCCGTACCGGCAATTATGACCCCAATGCCAAATATAGCTTGAAGAAACAGATTGAGTATAAAGAACTCAATGTGGATCCGGATGCTCCGATTCGTTTGAACAAGTTCTTGGCCAATGCCGGAGTTTGTTCCCGTCGTGAAGCGGACGAATTCATCACGGCAGGCGTGGTGAGCGTCAACGGGACGGTGGTCACGGAGTTGGGTACGAAAGTTAAGCGTTCGGACGAGGTGAAGTTCCACGAACAGCCGGTGAGCATCGAGCGCAAGGTGTATGTCCTGCTGAACAAGCCGAAAGATTACGTGACTACCAGCGACGATCCGCAAAACCGCAAGACCGTGATGGATTTGGTCAAGAATGTTTGCCGTGAACGTATTTATCCGGTGGGGCGCCTTGACCGCAACACTACGGGCGTGCTGTTGTTTACCAATGACGGAGAACTGGCTTCCAAGCTGACGCATCCCAAATTCCTGAAAAAGAAAATCTACCATGTGACGACTGACAAGAACGTAACAGCAGCCGACATGCGGCAGATTGCCGAGGGCATCACGTTGGAAGACGGTGAAATCAAGGCTGATGCCATCGAGTATGCCAGTCCTACCGATAAAAAACAGATAGGCATCGAAATCCATTCCGGTAAAAACCGTATTGTGCGCCGCATATTCGAAGCTTTAGGTTACCGTGTGGTGAAGCTCGACCGCGTGCTGTTTGCCGGACTGACGAAGAAGAACGTCCGCCGGGGCGACTGGAGATTCCTGACAGAACAGGAAGTCAACATGTTGCGTATGGGAGCGTTCGAATGATAGGATATCATAAAGAGGAAAAAAATGGAAACTATTCGTAGAATAAAGATTATAGATGTACTGAAGCGTGAAGACTACGGTTCGGAGGTCAATGTAAAAGGTTGGGTGCGTACGCGGCGAGGCAGCAAGTCTGTCCATTTCATTGCTTTGAATGATGGGTCTACGATTAATAATGTACAGATAGTGGCCGATGCGGATAAGTTTGATGATGAACTGATTAAATTCATCACGACCGGTGCGTGCCTGAGTGTGACAGGTGAATTGGTGCAAAGTGTAGGTTCGGGACAAGCCGTGGAGATCCGAGCCCGTGAAATAGAGGTGTTGGGTACGTGCGGTTCGGATTATCCGATGCAGAAGAAAGGGCAGAGCATGGAGTATATGCGTACACATGCCCACATGCGTTTGCGTACCAACACGTTCGGTGCGGTGTTCCGTATCCGCCATAACATGGCGATGGCCGTCCATCGTTACTTCCATGAGCACGGCTTTTTCTATTTCCATACACCGATTATTACGGCCAGCGACTGCGAAGGAGCCGGACAGATGTTCCAGGTGACTACGAAGAACCTCTATGACTTGAAGAAAGACGACGAGGGGAAGATAGACTATTCCGACGATTTCTTCGGCAAGACGACTTCGCTGACCGTATCCGGGCAGTTGGAAGGTGAGTTGGGTGCCACGGCCTTGGGAGCCATTTACACTTTCGGGCCTACGTTCCGTGCAGAGAATTCCAACACGCCGCGCCATTTGGCCGAGTTCTGGATGATTGAGCCCGAAGTGGCTTTCAACGACATCCACGACAATATGGATTTGGCAGAGGACTTCATCAAGTACTGTGTGCGTTGGGCTTTGGAGCATTGCCAGGACGATTTGGCTTTCCTGAACAAGATGATTGACAAGACGTTGCTCGAACGCCTGAACTTCGTGGTAGAGAACGACTTTGTGCGCTTGCCCTACACGAAAGGTATCGAGATTCTGGAGGAGGCCGTGAAGAACGGCCGCAAGTTCGAGTTCCCGATATATTGGGGAGCCGATTTGGCCAGCGAGCATGAGCGTTACTTGGTGGAAGAGTATTTCAAGCGTCCTGTCATTCTGACGGATTATCCGAAGGAAATCAAGGCTTTCTACATGAAGATGAACGACGACGGGAAGACGGTGCGTGCCATGGACGTGTTGTTCCCTCAAATTGGCGAGATTATCGGAGGTTCCGAGCGTGAAGAGAACTATGACAAGCTGATGGCCCGTATCGAGGAGCTGAATATCCCGATGAAGGACATGTGGTGGTATCTCGACACCCGCCGTTTCGGCACATGTCCGCATAGCGGTTTCGGTTTGGGTTTCGAGCGTTTGATTTTGTTCGTCACCGGAATGCAGAACATCCGCGATGTCATTCCATTCCCCCGTACCCCGAAGAACGCAGAGTTCTAAGCCTGTTGTTCTCCCGCGTGGGAAACATATATAAGAGAAGGATGCCCGCTAACGGGCATCCTTTTTTCGTCACTCATTTTGTCATGAAACGTAAATCTTGCAAATATCTGAATTACAACTTTTTATAAATCTCCGCAGATTGGTGTTTTTTTCTCCTGAAAGTGAAAAATCAATCGGCTGAGAATGAAAAATCAATCTCAGGAGATTGATTTTAGGATGTGCTGTGTCTTGTTTTCTGTAAGTTGGAACTATGGACTTTTTAGGGGGGGAGGAGATATATCTTTTGTGGTAAGTCCGTTTTTGGAGGCGTGGGGGATAACTGTAAGCATGCCTTATGTTAAATTGTCGACGATGGGATTTGAAAAATAAGCGTTGGGTTGTGGAACGCATGAGAAAGCCTTATCTTTGCCCATAGTATAAAGGAACATAAAAGAATGAGTATACATGATTTAGAACCCCGATATACTATAAGGGAAGCTACAATAAAAGATTGTGATTTAATTAATAGCTTGGCTTGGGAAGCTTTTCCTGCTACTTACCAGGCCATACTGACACCGGAGCAAATCGAGTATATGATGCACTGGATGTACGACGAAGCCAACTTGCGTCGGCAAATGACGGAAGAAGGGCACGTGTACTTTATTATATATGTGGAGGACGAGCCGGCCGGTTATGTGTCCGTGAGGCCGGAGGATGCCGGAGTGTTCCATTTGGAGAAAATTTATGTTTTGCCTGATTTTCAGGGATGCCATTGTGGAAGTGCCTTGTTCCGCCATGCCGTGGCGTATGTAAGACGGATTTGTCCGGAGGCGCGGGCAATAGAGCTGAACGTGAACCGGCAAAATCCAGCGCTTGGTTTTTATCGCCGTATGGGCATGCGCATCGACCGTGAAGGCGATTTCGATATCGGTAACGGGTTCTATATGAATGATTATATCATGCGCCTTGAACTCTAAGAAAAGGTGAAAAAGTTTGTGGATTTTGTTGGACGTTTGATTGAAAAGTAGTAATTTTGCAAGCCGATTATTATCAAAAAGACGATAAAAGTCTTAGAACCTGCGTGTTAATAGCTCTTTCATTGGCCTGGAAGGGCGGTTAGGGAATCGCAGAAAAGGAAAATTAAAGTTTTTTTAGTAGTAACAATTTTATTTTTAAATTAAAGAATGGATACTTTAAGTTACAAGACCATTTCGGCCAATAAGGAGACCGCGAAGAAAGAATGGGTCGTTGTAGATGCAACAGACCAAGTGTTAGGTCGTCTCGGCTCTAAGGTGGCAAAATTATTGAGAGGTAAGTACAAACCGAATTTTACGCCTCACGTGGACTGCGGTGATAATGTAATTATCATCAATGCGGACAAGGTGAAGCTGACCGGTAAGAAATGGACGGATCGCGTATATCTCCGTTATACAGGTTATCCCGGTGGCCAGCGTGAAATGACTCCGGCCCGTTTGATGTCTCGTCCTAACGGCGCGGATAGGTTGGTGAGAAAAGTAGTAAAGGGAATGTTGCCTAAGAATCGTTTGGCGAACCAGTTGATAGGTAATTTGTATATCTATGCCGGTAGTGAGCACAAGCACGAGGCACAGCAACCTAAAGTTATTGATATAAACCTGTATAAATAATAAGTGATGGAAGTAGTTAATGCATTAGGCAGACGTAAGAGTGCCGTAGCTCGCATATATGTTAGCGAGGGTACAGGAAAGATTACTATTAACAAGAGAGACCTTGCAGAGTACTTTCCCTCTACAATTCTTCAATATGTGGTAAAGCAGCCTCTGTCTACCCTGGGCGTAGAAGAGAAATATGACATCAAGGTGAATGTATATGGCGGTGGCTTTACCGGCCAGTCTCAGGCGTTGCGTCTTGCTATCGCCCGCGCATTGGTGAAAATCAATGCTGACGATAAGAAGGCACTTCGTGCAGAAGGGTTCATGACACGTGATTCCCGCGTTGTTGAACGTAAGAAACCGGGTCGTCCGAAAGCACGTCGTAGATTCCAGTTCAGTAAACGTTAATATCGGCCGTTTATCGAGCTGCATAAACGTTTAGTATCTAAATCTGCGGGATTCCGTAGTGACTACCTGTGGGTTGGTTGAGAAAACAAAAAAGAAAGTAAACGATTAAAAAAGAAAAAACAATGTCAAGAACTAATTTTGATACCTTATTGGAAGCCGGTTGCCACTTCGGCCACTTGAAAAGAAAATGGAATCCGGCAATGGCTCCTTATATCTTTATGGAACGTAATGGTATCCATATCATCGACCTCCATAAGACTGTGGCTAAAATCGACGATGCCGCAGAGGCTTTGAAACAGATTGCAAAATCGGGAAAGAAGATTTTGTTCGTTGCTACTAAAAAACAAGCTAAGCAGGTCGTAGCTGAGAAAGCTGCGGCTGTGAACATGCCTTATGTGATCGAACGTTGGCCGGGCGGTATGTTGACCAACTTCCCGACCATCCGCAAGGCTGTGAAGAAGATGGCCAATATTGATAAGTTGACGGCTGACGGGACTTATTCCAATTTGTCAAAGCGCGAGATTCTTCAGATTTCCCGCCAACGTGCCAAATTGGAGAAGAACTTGGGTTCTATTGCTGATTTGACTCGTCTTCCGTCTGCACTTTTCGTGGTTGACGTGTTAAAAGAGCAGATTGCTGTCCGCGAAGCTAACCGTTTAGGCATCCCCGTGTTTGCTATCGTAGATACGAACTCAAATCCGGACAACATCGATTTCGTTATTCCGGCAAACGATGATGCAAACAAGAGTGTGGAGGTGATACTTGAGGCTTGTTGTGCGGCTATCGCTGAAGGCTTGGAAGAACGTAAGGCAGAAAAAGTGGATGTAGAGGCTGTTGGCGAGGCAGAAAACAAACCCCGTAAACGCACGGCCAAGGCTCGTGTAGAGAAGTCGGAAGAGGCTACGGAAGAAACTGTCGAGACGGCCGAGGCTGAAGCATAATAGATTTAATCACACGTAATACAAGATAAAGATTATGGCTGTTACAATGGCAGATATTACCAAGCTCCGCCAAATGTCGGGAGCGGGTATGATGGATTGCAAGAAAGCTTTGGAAGAGGCAGGCAATGACATCGAGAAAGCAATGGAAATCATTCGTAAAAAAGGTCAGGCCGTGGCTGCTAAGCGTTCAGACCGCGAGGCTGCAGAAGGTTGCGTGATAGTAAAGGCTGAGAATGGTTTCGGTGCGATTATCGCTTTGAAGTGTGAAACGGACTTTGTAGCCAAGAACGAAGACTTTGTGAAGTTGGCAAAGGACATTCTTGATTTGGCCGTAGCCAACAAATGCAAGACTCTGGACGAGGTGAAAGCTTTGCCGATGGGTAAGGCGACTGTGGCAGATGCTGTGGTTGACCGTAGCGGTATCACCGGAGAAAAGATGGAGTTGGACGGTTATATGGTGATTGAAGGTGAGGACATCGCTGTGTACAACCATCAGAACAAGAACCAACTTTGCACCATGGTTGCTTTGAACAAGAAAGTGGCCGAGGAATATGGTCACGCAGTAGCCATGCAGGTTGCAGCCATGAATCCCCGTTCGATTGACGAAAGCGACTATCCGGCAGACGTATTGGCTAAGGAAAAAGAAATCGCTGCTGACAAGGCACGTCAGGAGGGCAAGCCTGAGAATATGATTGAAAAGATTGCTACCGGACGTCTGAATAAGCTGTTCAAGGAAGAATGCTTGTTGAAACAGGCTTTCATCCAGAACGATAAGGTAAGCGTGGCAGACTATTTGAAGGGTGCCGACAAGGATTGTACGGTGACAGCTTTCAAGCGTTTTACCTTGCGTGCCGAATAATTTTTCATACGCGAATATATTTTGAGGAAGAGCAGGACATCCCGACGGATTGTCCTGCTCTTTTTTTGTTAAAATAGCGTTATTAGCTTTAAGGCGTGCGGCTGTAGAGAATAAATCTGTATTTTTGCAGTATAATTTAAAAGGAGATAGGGTCATGAAGATACTGGCAGTAGGCATGAACTATGCCAAGCACAATAAAGAGCTTGACGGAACGTTATATAAACCGGAAGAACCTGTAATTTTCGCAAAGCCGGATTCGGCTTTGTTGAAGGATGGGAAACCTTTCTTTATCCCGGATTTCACGAAACAGTGTGATTACGAAACTGAATTAGTGATCCGTATTTGCCGGTTAGGCAAGAACATCGCTCCGCGTTTTGCTTATCGTTATTATGATGCAGTGACGGTGGGGATTGATTTTACGGCACGGGATTTGCAGAGGAAGTTCAGAAAGGAGGGGCTGCCGTGGGAACTTTGCAAGGGGTTCGACAGTTCTGCGGTCGTCGGGGATTTTGTGTCCAAGGAAGAACTCCCGGATATCCAGCAGATACCTTTCCATTTGGATATTGACGGGCATACGGTGCAGGAAGGATATTCGGGCGACATGCTCTTCGCGGTAGATGAACTTATCGCATACGTCAGCCGCTTCTATACGCTGAAGATAGGTGATTTGCTGTTTACCGGCACGCCTTCGGGGGTAGGGCCTGTAGCTGTGGGCCAACATTTACAGGGGTATATCCAGGAACGAAAAGTTTTGGATTTTAATGTGAGGTGAAAGAATGAGATTAAAGACAGCCATATTCTTGCTTCTGACGTGCATGTCACGTTTGTGGGCACAGGAGTTTACTTATGTAGATTGGAATATATTGCGTCCAGATACACTGCCGGTCCAATATACGGAAGTGATTCCTTTGGACGAGGATTACCGTGGTTTCCGCTACGAAGTCCGTTTGGATTATCCTGAATATGTCCGTTTGACCGCAACGGAAGCGGAGCGTGTGGCTGTATGGGGAAAGGACTTGCCGGAGAATCCGGACGTTTATTGCCAAGTGGCGGTAAGCCGGAAGAAGGGTGTGTTGGATGTGGCTTTTGTCCCAATCGTACGGCGTGGAGGGAAATATTATAAGTTGGCGAGTTTCAAAATGAATATAGTTCGCAGTCCGAAAGCACATACGAGGGCTTTGTCGGTCGCGGAGGAAAAGACGGCAGCGGAAAGATATGCCGCTAATTCGGTGTTGTCGCAGGGGCGTTGGGTGAAGATCGGTATTACGGAAGATGGGGTGTACCGCCTGACTGCTGCTGATTTGAAGCGGATGGGATTTAATGATCCTTCCCGGGTGAAGTTGTATGGCTATGGGGGGCATGTGCAGGACGAAGTGATAGATGCCGATACGGATTTTGACGATTTGGAAGAAGTCCCTCTTTATCGTGATGAACGGGGACTTCTGTTTTTCGGCAAGGGGGTGATTTCGTGGTCGGCTACGGACCGTAGGGGGCGGGCGACCCACCGTGTGAATACTTTTGCAAAACAAGCTTGTTACTTTCTTACGGAGGGTGATTCGCCCAAAACTATAGGAGTTACATCCGTGTCCGGCTCTCCACAGAAAAATTTGGATTACACACCGGCAAATGTATTATATAAAAAAGAAGAATATGCATGGTACCAGTCGGGGCGTAACTTTTACGAGTCTGTCAGTTACGCCTCTTCCAATTCGCATACTTATCAGTTGCCGGTCGTGGATCCCGTTGCCTCTGCGGGTGGTTCTTTGAAAGTGAATTTTACGGCACATACCACTGGCGGAAGTTCTTCCGTGCAGCCGACGGTGGACGGCGTGCCATTGAATCCTATAACAATTACGGCGTCTGGAGAATACGATGCTGCCAAGGAGGGAACCCAGACTTATACATTGAATACCTTGCGTGAAGGAACGACGGGGACCCAAGTCACTTTGGTTTCTACGGCCGGGGTAGATGCCCGTTTGGGCTATCTCGAGTTGTGTTACCGCAGGCGACTCAAAATGCGGGATGCTTTTCTGTATATTCGTCATACAGAAACTTCCTCCAGTAATTTTGTGATAGATGCTAATGGGAGGAGCGGATTGAAGTTGTGGTGTTTGGGACGTAGGGGCAATCCTATGGTGGAGTTTCAAGGCACATGGTCCGGTTCCACCTATACGGTTCCTGTATCCGATCCGACCTTGGAATATGTGGCAGTGGATGTGAATGCGGATTTTCCATCACCGTCTTATATCGGTGAGGTGTCCAATCAAAATTTGCATGCTATGCCTGCTACCGACATGATTATCATCATTCCGGCTAGCGGCAAACTTTATGCGCAGGCGGAACGCTTGGCCGAGGCTCATCGGCGTCTGGATGGCTTGCGCGTACAAATTGTACGTGCCGACCAGATTTATAATGAATTCTCTTCCGGTACACCGGATGCTACGGCCTATCGCCGTTTTATGAAAATGCTGTATGATCGTGCGGCGACAGATGCCGATATGCCCCGCTACCTTTTGTTATTCGGCGACGGTGTATGGGACAACCGTATGGTAACAGCCGACACGCGTGGCCTTAATCCGGATGATTATCTGCTTTGTTACGAATCGGAGAATTCTCTCAGCCATACTTCCAGTTTCGTGATGGAAGACTATTTCGGGCTTTTGGATGATGGTGAAGGAGGTGATTTGATGATGGATAAGGTGGATTTGGGAATCGGCCGTTTCCCAGTTACAACGGAGGCAGAAGCCAAGATTTTGGTGGACAAGACCGTCGGTTATATGGAGAACAAGTATGCCGGCTCTTGGAGAAATGTGATTTGTGTGATGGGTGACGATGGAGATAACAATGACCATATAGTGAAGGCCGAACTTATTGCAAAGCAGGTGGAAGAAGAACATGCCGACATGCAGGTAAACCGTATTTATTGGGATGCTTATAAAAGGGAAGCCAGTGCTTCCGGATATTCTTACCCCGCTGTGACGGCGGACATTAAGCAACAGATGGAGGAGGGATGCCTGATGATGAATTATTCGGGTCATGGAAACCCGCGTGAGTTGTCGCATGAGTTGGTGCTGAAACTGGCTGATTTTTCTTCTTTTTCTTCACCTAATTTGCCGTTGTGGATTACGGCTGCCTGTGATGTGAATCCTTTTGATATGATGGAAGACAATATCGGAGAGCGGGCTGTGCTGAACCCGAAAGGGGCTGCCGTGGCTTTTTACGGAACCACCCGGACGGTGTATTCCACGCCCAACAGTTTGATGAATCGTTATTTCACAAAGTCTGTCTTGGGGAAAGATATGAATGGTCGGCGCAATACCGTAGGAGATGCCGTTCGTTTGGCTAAAGTAGAATTGCTTTCACCGCATTATTGCGAGGTTTGTGAAGGATATGTTAGTTGTATACATAATAATGATGGTACCGTTAACAAACTCCATTATGTCCTTTTGGGTGACCCGGCTTTGAAACTCGGCGTACCAGAATACAAACTCGTGATAGATAGTATTAACGGGACACAAATCGGGGATGATTTGCCTTTTGCCAATTTTGAAGCAGGAAGTATAGCCCGTGTTTCCGGGCACGTTACAGATATGTCAGGTACCCGGTTGCCTGATTACTCGGGTGTGCTTTCTGCAATGATATATGATAGTGAAAGTGTTATTACTTGTTTGAATAATGATGGGGAGGCGGATTCTGCCGTGGTTTATGTCACGCGTGACAAACGTTTGTATACTGGTAGCGATTCCATTAAGAAGGGGGAATTTACCATTACGTTTCCGATACCGATGGATATCAAGTATTCAGGAGAGGCCGGCCGGGTTTTGTTGTACGCGATTGACAATGAGAAGCGGCGTGAGGCTAACGGGTATACGGAAAATGTGACGGTGGGCGGTAGCAGTGATGAATTGTCCGGAGACAAGGAAGGGCCGAAGATTACGGCTTATCTGAACCGTGAGGATTTCATTTCAGGGGGAACGGTTAACGCTTCACCTTATTTCGTGGCATTGTTGGAAGACGAGAGTGGGATTAATGTGACCAATACGGCTGTGGGGCATGATTTGGAGCTTACGATAGACGGAGATCCTGCTATGACTTATATTTTGAATAATGATTACGTAAGTGATTTCGGTGATTACCGGAGGGGGCAACTGGCTTACGTCATACCTGCATTGCCGAATGGCAAGCATACCTTGACTTTCCGGGCATGGGATGTGATGAATAATTCCTCCACCGTGACTTTGGATTTTAATGTGGACAGCAGTCTTAGTCCTGATTTGATAAATTTGACTTGCACGAACAATCCTGCCCGTGAGCAGACTACGTTTATTATGCGTTACGACCGTCCGGGTGCGGAATGCGAGTTTACGCTCGAAGTGTTCGACTTTGCAGGACGTAAACTTTGGACGCATACGGAACAGGGCATGTCGGAAGACGGTATTTATCGGGTGGATTGGAATTTGACGACATCTACCGGCATGCCGCTTTCCACCGGGGTCTATCTGTATAGGGCTTATGTGTCCACGTCGGATAGCAAGGCTGTTTCCCGTGCGAATAAAATCATTATACTGGGCAATAAATAGAAAAGCCTCGCGTTATTTTATCATGTGAAAAAGAAAGAAAACCAGTATGAAGAAATATCTGTTTGCTATTTTGTGCCTGTGGGGTGGCACGATGTTGTCGCTACATGCACAGGACAAAAAAAACATGTTCAACCCCGTAACCACCAGTGTGACCTCTCAATCCATCGCACCGGATGCGCGTGGCGGTGCGATGGGCGACCTTGGGGCGGCTACGGATCCGGACGTGAGTTCGCAGTATTGGAATCCGGCCAAGTACCCTTTTTGTATCGGACGGGCAGGAGTTGCCGTGAATTATACGCCTTGGTTGCGCCAGTTGGTCAATGATATAAACCTGGCATACGTGAGCGGTTTCTACCGTATTGGTGATTATCAGGCGTTGAGTGCTTCTTTGCGTTACTTTTCTTTGGGTGAAGTTTCTACGAGCAGCACAGATGATGGGACAGGTGACATGACAATCAGCCCGTATGAAATGTCGGTGGATGTGGCTTATTCTCGAATGTTGAGCGAGAATTTCTCGGCTGCGGTTGCCTTGCGTTTCATTTTGTCAGACATTACATACGATTATTCTGATGAGACGAGTCCCGGTAAAGCTTTTGCTGCGGACATAGCACTTTATTGGAACCGTTATTTTACGGGGCGTACGCGGGAGTGGAACATGGGCATCGGGTTGAACATCAGTAATATCGGTAGTAAGATTTCTTACGGTGGAGATGATAACTCCGAGTTCATCCCGACGAATTTGCGTTTGGGAGTCAATTTCCTCATTCCTATAAATGAGTATAACAAGTTTTCCATTGCGGCTGATGCCAATAAGCTTTTGGTGCCGACTTATCCGAAACAGAACGAAGGCGAGGCCGATCAGGATTATACGGATCGTGTACAGCGGGATTATTACGATATATCCCCTATTGCCGGTATTTTCAAGAGTTTCGGTGATGCTCCCAACGGTTTTAAGGAAGAAATGCAAGAGATACAATGGAGCATGGGCCTGGAGTATATCTATAATGACCGCTTTTCGCTTCGCGCCGGTTACCATCACGAGAGCGAAAACAAGGGAAACCGCAAGTATTTCACCGTGGGAGCCGGTTTTCGGATGAGTGTATTCTCGTTGGATGCCGGTTATGTATTCTCTACGGCTCAAAGCAATCCGCTTGACCAGACCATGCGTTTCACTTTAGGTTTTGATTTGGACGGCATGAAAGATTTGTTCGGTCGCCGTCGTTAATCGTAAAGGGTAAATCATGGGAAAGATTAGAGTGGGTTTCGGTTTCGACGTACACCGTTTGGTAGAAGGACGTGAATTATGGTTGGGGGGTGTCCGTTTGGATCATTTCATGGGCTTGTTGGGGCATAGTGATGCTGATGTCTTGATTCATGCCATCTGCGATGCCCTTCTCGGGGCAGCCAATATGAGAGATATCGGTTATCATTTTCCGGATACGGGAGAGGAGTTTCGTGACATCGACAGTAAAATCTTGTTGCGCAAGACGGTGGAACTGATTGGCACGAAAGGCTACCGTGTGGGAAACGTCGATGCCACGGTTTGTACAGAGCGTCCGAAGTTGAAACCTCATATTCCCGCCATGCAAGCTTGTCTGGCTGATGTGATGGGCATTGATGCAGATGACGTGTCTGTAAAAGCCACAACGACAGAAAAGTTAGGTTTTACTGGGCGTGAAGAAGGTATTTCTGCATACGCTACCGTGCTTATTGAAAGTTAAAAGTATAGACGCTCAACCAATCGTCGAACACTTTTTCCATTTTATATCCCGGTTCGGCTTGTAAGTCCAGGCTGCTTTTTGCACCGTACACGTAGATGGTCGTGTCTTCTTCTGCGGCATAATGCCGGATGTCAGCCGTATGTTCCACGATGGCGATTTCTTGTTTGTCACCGATGAAGTGGGTTATGAGGAGAAGGGTGTTCTTTTCCTCGTGGTCGGGACCGTAAAGCAAGATACGTTTCGCGTGTGAAGGCCATTCTCTGTCCGAGGTGCGATTCACGTATTCCATGGGGCGTTCGCACCATGCATAAGCAATAAACGCTGCCACGAATATGCCGGCCAAGACTTTGGGGGCGCGCTGCAAGACCAAGGCGAGATAGTAAGCCACAGCCACTAAGCACAGCGGAACGGAAGGGCTGATATACCGAGTCGCTTTCCAGTTGGCCATCCACATGATAACTACGGCCCATGCCATAGTGCAGGCAAATAGCCATGCACCTGGTAACCGGTGGAAATGGAACGGTTGTTTCGGTTTGCGAACAAGGAGAGTTGCCAAGCAGAGAATAATGGCTATTCCCCATACGGGGGTGAGTATGCGCAAGGCGGTGATGTAGGCCAATCCTATTACGGTAAGTCTCAAATTGCTAAGCCAGTCACTGCCTTGCATTTTATCTGCTACTTCCGTTGCGCGGGCATCATGCAGGAAATTGAAGAAACCTTCATAAAGGAGTACGCATAAGAGTAGGCTGGCTATTCCCAGGACCGGGTAAAAGCCCAAGTCCTTGTAAGCGTGTTGACGGTAGCTGTATACTGCAAGGCATAAGAGGGAAAATCCGAAGAACAAGGCATTGAAGTATCCGCATGACAATAAGGCGGCTGATATGGCAAGACCACCTATGGAAATGCCTGGTGTCCAAATTGTCTGTTGGTTGTGGATGCGTGAGGCTGCTCGCAGGCACCAATAGGCCCAAAGGGCAAACAGCCATTCAGCCATGAGGTATTCGCGAGCCTGTAGGACATTTGAAACGGATACAGGATTCATATAGGCTAATAGCAGGCAGAAAGCCGTCAACATGGTTTTTCCGGGAAATAACATGCGCAAGAAGAGTACCATGGACAGGAAAGACAGGCCGAAAAACACAAGGTTCAACCCGCAACAGCGACGGATAAGCACGTCTGTCGATGGGGTGTTCACTCCCGTCAGCGCACAACGTAGTGCCATATAATAGAGGCTGGCATGCGAGCCGTCCCTATTGTCATGATGTAATGCGGCCAAATCATCCCACAAGCCTTCCGGTCCTCCACGGTCATCGATGTAACATTGTTGGCGTAGCTCCTTTCCTGTAAGGATTTGTCCGACCTCAAATGTCTTCTTCCCCCACCCTGGTAGGTTGTAAGCAAGGCTGATAGAGGTAGGGTCATCACCGTATAAGTATTCCTTTTCGTGTATCCAATATAGTCTGGTGAGAAGGGCCAAAAAGAAAACGAGGAGGATGGGCCATGCGCAGCATGTCTTTTGTGTCCAATGTGCAGGGAGAGAAGTCGGTTCTTCCATGTTTGTTTCTTATAATGTTTGGTTATGATAAGCTTTACGGTAATTCATCGGAGTCAGTCCCGTCGTTTTTTTGAAGATACGGTTGAAATAAGCTTGGTCTTCAAAGCCCAGTTGGTAAGCTATTTCCTTAATTGGAGTCAACTCCGTCACTAGGCGAAGTTGTGCTTTCTCCATTCTTTTCTTGTTGATATAGCATAAAGGTGTCATTCTCATTTCCCGTTTGAAGATTCTGATCAGGTGGTCTTTGGACAGGCAGGATAGAGTAGCCAAAGCTTCAATGTCCGGTTTGGCATTCAGATGCGTGCGTATATAAGCCAAAACCCGGGTGATACGTTCGTCGGCTACGTATTTTTTCGGTTGTGCCTGATGCAGGAATTCTGCCAATAATTGGTAGATGATGCCGCGGGATTCCACCCGTGCATACAGTTCCCGCTGTTTGTTCTTCAGGATATTGCGGGTAAGTGCCGGACTATTGTCATAATATTGCGGATCGGTTTGCGTAAGTTCCAATCCCGGGCACAGTTTATTCAATTTCCGGATGTAGGAAAGCATTTCATTTGCCGTCCGGATTTCTGTCGGGAGTTCCCAGTCTTCCAGAATATCGTGGTCGGATTCATTATAGATGTGGATATAATAATGGCAAAACTCTCCATGGCAAACGTAACTGTGTGTGGTAAAGGCCGGAATAATATACATAAATCCGGGGTGCAAATCTTGTTTTTTGTCGGGTAACTCGATTTGTGCGTAGCCTTTCGTTACGTAATATATTCGGGTGAACGGACTACAGATGTTTTTGTAGTTCCAATTCTCTCTGCAACAAGCTTCTCCGATATGAAGCACGAGGAAGTGCATTTGGTCGATGTCGTTGTTCATAGATTTTGTATTTCGGCTTTTACGGAGGCAAAGATAATGAAAAAGCTTTTGACCAAAGAGGCTTGCACGATGTTTTTTCTTCGTTGGGAAAGATAAGAAGTCGATATAATCCTATTCTTTGACGGCTTAGTACCATTTTCCCGGAAATGGAATCACTAATTTTGCATCGGATGAACAAGAGAGTGTTTTCCGCAATATGATTATTCAAAAACTACCTTTAATATTATGAACAAGTATCCTAAGATTGGTATTCGTCCGACCATCGACGGTCGGCAGGGCGGTGTCCGCGAAAGTTTGGAAGACAAGACCATGAGTTTGGCTCGGGCTGTCGCAGATTTGATTTCTTTGCACGTGAAGTATAGCGACGGTACGCCGGTGGAATGCGTGATTGCCGACGGCACAATAGGGCGCGTAGGCGAGAGTGCGGCCTGTGCCGGGAAATTCGAGCGCGAGGGGGTAGGGGCTACGATTACCGTAACTTCCTGTTGGTGTTATGGCTCGGAGACGATGGACATGAATCCTTATTGGCCGAAAGCCGTATGGGGCTTTAACGGGACCGAGCGTCCGGGAGCCGTATATTTGGCTGCCGTATTGGCCGGGCACGCTCAAAAAGGATTGCCCGCTTTCGGCATCTATGGGCATGACGTGCAAGATTTGGATGACAATTCCATTCCGGCCGACGTGGCCGAAAAGATATTGCGTTGGACGCGTGCAGCCGTGGCTGTGGCCCAGATGCGCGGGCAAAGCTATTTGTCCATCGGCAGCCAGTGCATGGGTATTGCAGGCAGTATCGTGGACCAGAATTTCTTTCAGGAATATTTGGGCATGCGCAATGAAAGTGTAGACGAGACCGAAATCCTGCGTCGCATGGAAGAGGGAATATATGACCACGAAGAATATGATAAAGCTATGGCATGGACGGAGCAGTATTGCAAGTCGAAAGAAGGTTGGGATAAAAACCGTCCCGAACGGCAGAAAACCCGGGAACAGAAAGATGCTGATTGGGAATTTGTCGTGAAAATGACCCTTATCGTCCGTGATCTGATGCTGGGTAATCCCCGGCTTCGTGAGATGGGCTTCAAGGAAGAGGCCATCGGGCATAATGCCATTGCTGCAGGTTTCCAAGGACAGCGTCAGTGGACGGACTGGAAGCCCAATGGGGATTTCACGGAAGCTTTGATGTGCAGCACGTTCGACTGGAACGGTATCCGCAAGGCATACGTGTTGGCTACTGAAAACGACTCCTGCAACGCAGTGGCCATGTTGTTCGGCAACCTGCTGACCGGTTGCGGGCAGATGTTCAGTGATGTGCGTACATATTGGAGTCCCGAAGCCGTGAAACGTGTGACGGGAAAAGAACTGACCGGTCTGGCAGCGGGGGGCATGATTCATTTGATTAACTCGGGTGCCACCACGTTGGATGCCACGGGTGAAAGTACCGATGCGGCAGGCAAACCCTGCATGAAACCTTGTTGGGAGATGACGGAAAAAGACGCTGAGGCTTGCCTGAAGGCCACTAACTGGTTGCCGGCCGACCGTGATTATTTCCGTGGAGGCGGTTTCTCTAGCAATTTTTTGTCGAAAGGAGGAATGCCTGTTACCATGTCGCGACTGAACTTAGTGAAAGGATTAGGCCCTGTGCTTCAGATTGCTGAAGGATGGACGGCCGATGTGGATTCGGAAATCCATGAAGTGCTCAACAAGCGTACCGACCCCACTTGGCCTACGACTTGGTTCGTGCCCCGTTTGTGCGACAAACCGGCTTTCCGTGATGTCTATTCCGTGATGAACAACTGGGGAGCCAACCATGGAGCTATCAGTTACGGCCACATCGGGCAAGATTTGATTACGTTGGCTTCGATGCTCCGCATTCCCGTCTGCATGCACAATGTGGAGGAAGACAAGATTTTCCGTCCGGCGGCGTGGAATGCGTTCGGCATGGACAAAGAAGGGGCTGATTATCGGGCATGTCAGGTATATGGTCCTATTTATAAATGATAAGTGAATAATGTTTAGTGTTTGAAAGTTGGCGGGATGTCCGGACAGGAAACTTGTGAAAGTTTCCTTGTCCGGCCTTGCCGTCTATTTTTCATATTAATGTATTAATGGCTTTGAAAAACTGAAAAGAATATGATTACCGCAGAACAAATAGAAAAATTCATAGCTCAGGCTCACCGTGTGGGGGATGCCGGTTTGACCGTTTGCAGCAGTGGCAATCTGTCCTGGCGCATCGGAGAGGAGGCTTTGGTGTCCGGTACAGGTTCCTGGGTGCCCTCTTTGACAAAAGAGAAAATAGCCGTATGCCGCGTGGCCGATGGGGAAGTCTTGAACGGGGTGAAGCCCTCGATGGAGAGCGGATTCCATCTCGGGATCCTGCGCGAACGTCCCGACGTGGATGTCGTGCTCCACTTCCAGTCGCCTTACGCCACGGCGGTGGCTTGTATGAAGGAGATACCCCGAAACTTCAATGTGACGGCTGAGGTACCTTGTCATGTGGGGAGCGTGATTCCCGTGATTCCCTATTTCCGTCCCGGTTCTCCTGAGTTGGCGGAGCAGGTGAAGGCAGCTTTGAAAGACCATAATTCCTGTTTGCTGCGCAAGCATGGGCAGGTGGTGTGCGGAAAGGATTTCGATCAGGCTTTCGAACGTGCCATGTTTTTCGAAATGGCTTGCCGCATCATTGTGCTTTCGGAAGGCCGTTATGAAGTCCTTTCGCAAGAAGAAATCGACGATTTGGAAACTTACATATTGGGTAAGAAACCATGAGTACGTTCTTGGCTGTGGATTTCGGAGCCGGAAGCGGGCGGGTGATAGCCGGGCACGTAGTCGGCAGGCAGTTGGAATTGGACGAATTGCATCGCTTCCCCAACCGGCAAGTACGGTTGGGGGGGCATGTGTATTGGGATTTCCCAGCCTTGTTCGAGGAGATGAAAGAGGGGCTGCGCCGTGCCGCAGCCAAGTATGCCGACGTGGAAAGCATCGGTATCGACACGTGGGGCGTGGACTATGGGCTAGTGGATAAGGCTGGCAATCTGATGGGGAATCCCCTTTGTTACCGAGACGCTTCCACGGCCGACACGCCGGAGGAAGTGTTCGCCCGTATAGACGAGGCGGCACATTACGCCGAAACCGGCATACAGGTGATGCCCATCAATACGATGTTCCAACTCTATGCCCGGAAAAAAGAGAATGAAGCTTGGTTGCGCGAAGCCCGCCACTTGCTTTTCATGCCCGATTTGTTTGCCTATTATCTGACTGGCGTACCCGGCAATGAATATTGTATCGCATCGACATCCGAACTTTTGGATGCACGTAAACGAACATGGAACATGCCGCTGATACGTGAACTGGGCTTTCCGGAACATCTGTTCGGCGAGTTGTTGGAGCCGGGAACTGTCCGTGGGACGTTGTGCCCGGAGGTGGCTGCCGAAGTCGGTTTGTCCCCGGGAGTCAAGGTGGTGGCCGTAGGTTCTCACGATACGGCCAGTGCCGTGCATGCCGTTCCTTTCCGCAAGGGAAAGGAGGCGGTCAGTGCTTTTCTCAGCTCCGGCACGTGGTCGTTGCTAGGGGTCGCTTTGGATGAACCTGTGTTGACCGAAGAAGCCCGTCGTGCAGGGTTTACCAACGAAGGCGGAGTGGGTGGCCGTATCCGTTTCCTGCAAAACATCACGGGCTTGTGGATATTGCAGTGCCTCGTCCGTCAATGGGAAGCCCGGGGATGGCGTGCCGACTATGATTTCCTGATAGCTGGGGCGGAACAAGTAGAAGACGTATCGTCCATAGATGTCGATGCACCGGATTTCAAGCATCCGGCTGATATGGAAAAGGCTATTGCGGGCTATTGCCGAGCCCGGGGAACGAAAGTACCGGTCACGCAAGGTGAATATGTGCGTTGCGTGTTGCAGTCGTTGGCTGAGCGTTACCGGATGGGGATACAACAAATGAACGCCTTGTTGTCCCGGCCGGTGGAGTGCCTGCATGTCATCGGCGGCGGATGCCGCAATCATTTGCTCAACCGCCTGACGGAAGAGGCTACGGGTATTCCTGTATTGTCCGGTCCTGTAGAGGCTACGGCTATCGGCAACCTGTTGGTACAGGTCGAAGCGTGCGGAAAAATCAAGAACAAGAACGAAATTCACATTATAATCTAAAAAAAACATGAAAGGTTATCAAGTAAAGCAATATAACGCACCGGTTAAGCGTTATTGTCAAACATTGGAGTTGCGGGACAATCCCGAATTGGTTGCCGAGTATCGTCGGCGCCATAGTCGTGAGGAAGCTTGGCCGGAAATCCGGCAGGGCATCCGCGAGGTGGGTATTTTGGAGATGGAAATCTACATCTTGGGCACTAAGCTCTTCATGATTGTGGAGACCCCGTTGGATTTCGATTGGGATGAGGCCATGGCCAAACTGGCCACACTGCCACGCCAACAAGAATGGGAAGACTATATGTCCGTATTCCAACAAGCTGATCCGGGTGCCTCTTCTGCGGAAAAGTGGAAGCCGATGGAGAGGATGTTTTACCTTTATGAATAGAAAACAGTAATAGATAAAGCTAATAAAAACAAGACATGAAAAGCATCGAAAAGAAAAAGATTGTCGGTGATGGCACATGGGCGGCTCTCATCCCTTTTATTTTGATTACGAGTTGTTTTGCGCTATGGGGGTTCGCCAATGATATAACGAACCCTATGGTGAAGGCCTTTTCCAAGATTTTCCGTATGAGCGTTACCGAAGGGGCACTCGTGCAGGTGGCTTTCTACGGGGGGTATTTTGCCATGGCCTTCCCGGCGGCGATATTTATTCGTAAGTATTCTTATAAGGCTGGTGTCATGATGGGATTGGGTTTGTACGCGTTAGGGGCTTTTTTGTTTTTCCCTGCCAAGTTGACCGGAGATTACTATCCTTTCCTGTTGGCCTATTTTATCCTGACTTGCGGGTTGTCGTTTTTGGAAACCAGTAGTAATCCTTATATATTGTCCATGGGGGCGGAAGAAACGGCCACGCGTCGGCTTAATCTGGCGCAGGCTTTCAATCCGATGGGTTCCTTGTTGGGTATGTATGTGGCGATGAATTTCATACAGAACCGTTTGCATCCGATGGACACGGCAGAACGCGCCCAACTTTCCGATGCCGATTTTGTTGCCATCCGAGATGCCGATTTGTCCACATTGATAGCTCCTTATTTGATGATAGGCTTGGTGACGTTAGGCGTATTGTTGCTCATCCGTTTCACGAAGATGCCACGTAACAATGACCAGACCCACAATATTGATTTTGTTCCCACTCTGAAGCGTATTTTCGCTGTGCCGCGTTATCGTGAGGGTGTATTGGCGCAGTTTTTCTACGTGGGGGCGCAAATCATGTGTTGGACTTTTATCATCCAATATGGTACGCGCTTGTTTATGGAGACGGGAATGGAAGAACAGGCTGCCGAGGTCTTGTCGCAAAAGTATAATATCATAGCGATGGCCATTTTCTGTACGAGCCGTTTCATTTGTACGTTCCTCCTGCGTTACCTCAATCCGGGGCTCCTGTTGCGTACGTTGGCCGTCGTGGCCGGGGTGTTGGCCATAGGAGTGATTTTCTTGCAGGATGTGTGGGGCATGTATTGCCTGGTAGGCATTTCGGCTTGTATGTCGCTCATGTTCCCGACGATTTACGGTATAGCCCTGCAAGGGTTGGGGGATGATGCCAAGTTCGGTGCTGCCGGTTTGATTATGGCTATTTTGGGCGGTTCGGTGTTGCCGCCGGTGCAGGCTGCCATTATCGACCTGCACACGCTTTGGGGCATGCCTGCCGTCAACCTGTCTTTTGTCCTTCCGTTCGTTTGCTTTGTCGTCGTGACGATCTATGGACACAGGGCTTACCGGAAGGGTTGGGCATAAGTCCGGTTGGATTATAATAGGTTTTAGACAGAAGAACATAAGCACATATTTTCAAGCCCTGAAGTTTGTTGTTCTTATGTTCTTTTGTCTTTTTGTCAAATTGCCACTTCTGCCTCTTGAAGATTCCGTTTTTTGAGGGTAGGGGCGTAATCGTATGGAAAGACGCGATTCTCGCGTGCCTTGCCCGAACCTTTGTGTCAGTCGTAAGGCTGTTTGAGGGTACTTTTGGCATCATGGAGGGAAATATCGTGCGCTCGTTGGTGAAGGATGCGTAAGACTTTTGCGGCACTTTCCGGGCATTGTGTCATCCGGTTTTTTACAATATCCGTTTCCGTTCTGTGGGAAAAAAGGGGGGTATGCCCGTTTCCGAATGCTGCGGACAGCCCGTTGGCGTGTCGGTATGCGGACGTTGGCGCGGTGGCCTGCGGAGAAAAAAAGTGTTTCTTGCTGAGGACGGAAAAAAGTTCGGCCTCGTTTTTTCTTAAAAATGCTGTAATCGGGTGAAAAACGAGCCTGAAATGCAAAATAGTGTTTCTGAAAAGGGGTGTAAAAGCACTTGGAACGCGTTTTTTATGAGACTTTCTTTTTGTCTAAAATGGGGTTGATGATTACATTATGTATCCGGATTGTCTGTTTTTGCAGCAAATGTCCAAATCTTCGGTTGCCTGATGTGGCTGCGGAAAGCCATTTTTTGTTTTGCTTCTGGTGCTATGGGATTGCATAAAATGTGCCGGAATATGGAGGGCGCGGGTTTGTGCGAATCATGTCCGCTCTGGTTTGGTGCTTTGACGTTTGGGCATTTTGCTGTCAGTGAAAAATATGTCGATAAAATACTATTTATTGCAGATGAAGTACAAACTTTTTTTCATCTTAAGATGTATCTTTGCAAATAAATATTTCTTAATCTCATAATATTAATGGTAAATCCTATGTATATGAAAAATATTCCTGACAGATTCAGATTGAGACTCTTGGGCAGGCGTGTGTCCTGTTGGGGGATAGCTGTGTTGTCTTCGGCCTGTTTGGCGGCACAGGAAGTGGTGGTTTCCGATTTCGAATGTGGGTTGCAAGGTTGGGAAGTGGCGCGGGGAAAAGCTGAGCCGGTCAGTGACGAAGGAGCATACCGGGGGAAATCGGCCAAATTATCGCCGGGAACGACTTTCCGCTTGAAGGTGGCTTTGCAGCCTTCGTCGGCTTATGAACTTGCCGTACGCATGAAAACGGAAAGTGGGGCAGACAATGTGACGTTGCAAACTACCGGGTTAGGGAAAAACAACATCAGTATTTCTACGGCTTTGGCTGCTTGGACGGAGTTCAAGAAACCGTTTCATACTTCGGCAGGGCAAAAGGAGGCCGTGGTGGAAGTGATGTTTGAGAACAATCCGGAGGGCACGTGTGCCTGGTTGGACGACCTTCGTATTGTATGTACGGGAAAGTATCACGAGAAAACGTACGACGGGATTCCACCCGCTCCGATGCGTGAAGTGAAGACCGATTTGGGTGTTTCCATGCAGCCGGACGAGAAGATAAAATGGATGTTGGATGGCAAGTTGGGCATGTTCATCCACTGGGGGCTGTACGCAGGGCCGGGAAAGGGCGAATGGTATATGGAGAATCAAGGTGTCGGCATAGAGGAATACCGTAAATTGGCTTATCCCGAGTCTGGCGAGGAATATTTCGATGCCCGGGATTTCGATGCGGACAAGTGGATGCGGTTGGCTAAGAAAGCGGGAATGCGCTATGTGTGCCTCACCACTCAGCATCATGACGGTTACGCACTTTTTGAAAGCCAATATATGAACGCTTTTACTTCGAAGCAGACGCACAATAGGGATTTTGTGAAAGAATACGTAGAGGCTTGCCGTAGGGCCGGTTTGAAGGTCGGGCTTTACAAGACGCTGATTAACTGGCGTTTTCCCGGATATTATGACATTACGGGTACCAACTGTAATCCGGCGAACCGTTTCGGTTATACCACGGCATCATGGCATAAGGAGAACGCCAGGCTGATGAAGGAAGAACTTTATTGCCAGGTCAAGGAACTGATGACGCATTACGGGAAAATCGACCACTTGTTCTGGGATGGTGGTTGGATTGCCCAAAAGGGAACGGATGCGGAAGGAGCATCGTTTTGGGAGTCTGGAAAATACATGGACGAGAATAACGGGTGGCCGGTGAATCCTTACTTCCGTGATTATGATGAGGAAACCGGGAAGCCGTTGGGATTGATGGGTATCGTCCGGAAATACCAACCGGATATTGTGGTGAATCCGCGCAGCGGTTGGATAGGCGATTTCACCTGTGAGGAAGGCGGTGGAGCTGTGACGGGAGAGATTCGTTCCGGAGTGGTGGAAAAGTGCGTTTCTTTGGCACCCGGATGGGGATATAACAAGCAGATGGAGAATCTGTCGAGCATCATGCCTTTGAAGAAGGTGAAGCGTCTTTTTGCCGATTGCATGGTGCGCAATATGTGTTTCCTGTTGAATGTGGGGCCGGATCGGCATGGCAACGTCGCTCCTTTGGTGGAACAGCGTATGCTTGAGTTTGGCGAATGGGTGAACGCGACGCGTGAAGCTGTTTATGGTACGCGTGGCGGACCTTGGCAGCCAGTGGACGGACAGTATGGCTTTTGTTACAAAGGCAATATGATTTATATTTATTTCCTCGGAGGTTATGGGGATGATACTTTTGTCCTGCCTCGGTTGGATAAAGGGATGAAAGTGAAACGGGCATACAACGTTTATACCAAGCAGCCGTTGCAATACAGGCAAAAGGGGCGGGGAGTGACGTTGAGGGGCATTCGTCCCGTAAAAGAAGACTTGACGGTTGTGGCCGTGGAGTTGAATCGTCCGGTGAGAAAATGAGAGATAAATGGAAAAGCCTATAAAATCCTATTTTAAATTGAGATAGTGCAATCCTGTTTTAAGGATAAATATTTAAATTTGCATCCAAAACCAAATAAAAGAGATGATGAGAAACAAATGGATGATGTCTTTGTGCTGTGGAGCGGCGATGCTTGTGTGTGTGCCCGTTGCAGCACAGCAAAATGTACAGCCCGAACCGATGCAAACGGGCAAATACCAACCGACGTGGGAATCTTTGGCGGCATACGAGTGCCCGGACTGGTTCCGCGATGCCAAGTTCGGCATTTGGGCGCATTGGGGACCGCAGTGCGAACCGGAGTCGGGCGATTGGTACGCGCGCCACATGTATTATCCGGGACATTGGCAGCACGACGTGCACGTGAAGAAATACGGCAATCCGAAGGATTTTGGGTTCAAGGATGTGATTAACGAATGGAAGGCAGAGGAGTGGCAACCTGATTCCTTGGTGCGTTTTTACAAGAGCGTGGGTGCCCGTTATTTCATGGCATTGGGTAACCATCATGACAATATGGATCTTTGGGACAGCAAATACCAACCGTGGAACTCCGTGAACATGGGGCCGAAACGGGATGTGGTCGGAGAATGGGCTGCGGCTTGCAAGAAATACGACTTACCGCTCGGCGTGAGCATCCATGCCTCGCATGCCTGGACTTGGTTGGAAGGTTCTCAGGATTTCGATGGCAAGTTGACGAAGACCGACGGGAAAGGAAAATGGTGGGAAGGTTATGACCCGCAGGATTTGTACGAACAGCGGCACGAACGGAGCAAGGACAGCAAGAATGTCGGAACCATTCATTCGCAGTGGGCATGGGGCAACGGGGCTTCGCAGCCTTCGGAAGATTTCAAAACGAAAATATATAACCGGACGTTGGATGTAGTGAACCGTTACCATCCCGACGTGTTGTATTTCGATGATACTGTGTTGCCGTTTTATCCCATCAGTGACGAGGGGGTGAGGATTCTGGCCCACATGTATAACACGAGCCTGAAAGAGAACAAGGGGAAGATGCGTGCCGTGGTGACGGGCAAAATACTTGAGGACAAGCACAAGGAGGCCATGGTGTGGGATGTGGAGCGCGGCATACCCGACCGTCCGCAGGAGAAAGCTTGGCAAACGTGTACTTGCTTGGGTAACTGGCATTATGAACGGAGCGTGTACGACCGTAACGGGTACAAGCCTGCAAGCCAAGTGGTAAAGATGTTGGTGGATATCGTGAGCAAAAACGGTAACCTCTTGTTGAGTGTGCCTTTGAGGGGAAGCGGTGCCATAGATGAGAAGGAAGTGGCTATCCTTAAAGATATTAAAGCGTGGATGGATGTCAATGGAGAAAGTATTTATGGTACGCGCCCGTGGAACGTATTTGGTGAGGGGCCTTTGGCAGAGGCTGCCAACCCGATGAAAGCCCAAGGGTTCAATGAAGGACAGAATTATACGGCAAAGGATGTACGTTTTGTGCAGAAAGGCAAGAAGATTGTATATGCCACGGCTTTGGGATGGCCCGAAAGCAAAGTAATCATGATGAAAAGCTTCCGTAAAGGTTCTCCTTATTATAAAGGAAAGGTAAAAAGTGTGGAGTTGTTAGGTTACGGAAAGGTGAAGTTCACTTGTGGCGAAGATGGCCTGAAAGTGACGTTGCCGGAGGGGAAGACGAATGGCATAGCACCGGTATTGAAGGTAAAATTGGTATAATGAATGAGTCGGCATATCGGCTTTTATGAGAGAAGGATGCCGTAAAGATGTGACATGCCTGCTGAATCGTGGAAGAGACAGTGGGCATGCCTGTTTTTATCTACAGGGTGCTTTATGCTTTCCGATAGTATCCCCTTTTGCGGATTTCCTGCCAGACCGCTTCGTCCAATCCGTAAGAGGCATCTTCACCTTGGGAGATGAGACGGCGGAGTTCGGTGGAACTGATGTCGATGAGCGGGGTTTCCGTGAGCCGGACTCCGGAGGGCAGGGACGCGGTCTGCACCGGATAACCGGGGCGGGGGTAGACCAAGATGCGATGGTGGCTTAGAATCTCGTCCGGTTTCTTCCAATCCTTGAAAGCAAGCCAGTTGTCGGCACCGATGACTAATGTAAAAAGCCGGTCGGGATAAGCTTGCCGCAGGGCGGCCAAGGTGTCTGCCGTGTAGGATGGACGGGGCAGGCGGAACTCGAAATCGCTCACTTTGAGGCAGGGATGTTCCCGTACGGCCATGCGGGCCAACTCCAGACGGCTATTTTCATCCAACAAATCGGGAGACGATTTTTTGAATGGATTCTGGGGAGATACCATAAACCACAATTCATCCAACCCTTCATCCCGGCAAAGGCGTTCGGCCAGTTCCACGTGTCCCCGGTGGATAGGATTGAAAGACCCCCCGTAGATGCCCGTTTCCGTCATGCCCTTTCGTGGGATTTATGTTGGAAATGGGGTCTCCGGTGACGTTTGCGGTGCCACCATACGTAGATGATATAGGCTTGCACCACAGCCAACACGCCCATGGCTATAGTGATTTCGGTCCATTGCAGAAGGGCTGCGGCGATGGTGGTTATCAGGCACAGGACGAACAGTATGATGCTGGTCTGTAAGTTCCTTTGGATGGTTTTATCGTCCATGGAATATGGGTTTTATGGGTGCAAGAAGGCTTTCAAGCGGGCCAGTGCTTCGGCCTTGGCCTTTTCGAGGTCGTCGTTTACGACAATCGTATCGAATTTGGGGGCGAAGGTCAGTTCGTATTCCGCCCGTGCGATGCGGTCGTCTATGACTTCCGGCGTATCCGTGCCCCGGTTTTCCAATCTGCGGCGAAGTTCTTCCACCGAGGGCGGTTGGATGAACATGCTCAAGGCGCGGTCGCCATAAAACTCTTTGATGCGGCATCCACCGTGCACGTCCACGTCGAATACTACGTTTTGTCCGGCTTCCAGTTGCTTTTCCACTTGTGCTTTCAAGGTTCCGTAGAAGCGATCTTTGTAGACTTCTTCGTATTCTAAAAATTCGCCGTTGGCGATGCGTTGGCGGAATTCTTCGGGCGTGAGGAAGAAATATTCCACCCCGTCACGTTCCGTTCCCCGTGGCGGGCGGCTGGTTGCACTGATGCTGAAAGCCAAATTCAAGTCCTGCCCCATCAGATAATTGATAAGCGTGCTTTTCCCGCTGCCGCTGGGAGCGGAAAAGATAATCAGTTTGCCTGTCATTTTCGTCAGTATGGTTACATTACGTTGAGCACTTGCTCTTTGATTTGTTCCAGTTCGTCTTTCATCTTCACCACGATGTTTTGCATTTCTGCCAGATTGCTCTTGCTTCCCGTCGTGTTGATTTCACGTCCCATTTCCTGGGCGATGAAGCCTAACTTCTTGCCTTGTCCATGCCCGTTTTCCATGGTCTCCACGAAATATTTCAAGTGGTTGGCCAGACGCTGTTTCTCTTCGTTGATGTCCAGTTTCTCGATATAATAAATCATTTCCTGCTCCAGGCGGTTCTTGTCGTATTCCACATTGGGAATCGTTTCCAAGGTTTCCACCAGGCGTTGGCGGATGCGTTCGGTGCGGCTTTGCTCATACGGCTCGATGCTTTTCAGCAAATCACCTATGTTTTGTATCTTCTCGGTGAATTTCTTTTGCAATGCGGCACCTTCCTGTTTACGGAAGTCCACGAGCTTGCCGATGGCTTCCTTGATGGCGGTCCGTACGGCATTCCATTCCTCCTCGTCCAATTCTTCCACTTCCGTGCGGGTCATGACATCAGGCAGGCGCAATAACGTGGCGAACCAGTCGGCCGGAAGAGGAATATGCCGTTCTTCACTGATTTGTTTAATCTGTTGGTAATAGTTGTCCAAGATAACGCCGTTGATAGGTGTAGCCGTTTGCGTGTCGTCTTTTTCCACCCAGATAGTGAAGTCCACTTTTCCGCGCTCCAACGTCTGGCTGATCATGGCACGGATTTCCATTTCCTTTTCCCGATAGAGCGGTACGATACGTGCAGAAAGATCTAAAGCCTTGCTATTGAGGGATTTGATTTCCACGTGTATCTTTTTGCCTTTCACTACGGCAGTCGATTTGCCGTAGCCCGTCATTGATTGAATCATGATTTAATAATTATTTTATGCAAAAGTAGGAAAATAATAGGATAAAATGGTAACTTTGCGGAGTTATTCTAAGGAAAAAATAGTTTATGTCTTGTATACTGCATATTGAAACGAGTACGAAGGTTTGCTCGGTAGCCGTCACGGAAGACGGGGCGGTATTGTTTGAAAAAGTAGACAAAAGCGGGCCTTCACATGCGGTGCAGTTAGGTGTTTTTGTGGACGAAGCTATCTCTTATATCGACAATCACGGAATTCCTTTTGATGCGGTGGCAGTGAGTCAGGGGCCGGGTTCATATACGGGATTGCGTATCGGTGTGTCGATGGCCAAGGGCATCTGTTATGCCCGTGGTTTGAAGTTGATAGCTGTCCCGACGTTGGAACTGTTGTGCGTGCCGGTGTTGCTCTATCACGAAGATTTGCCTGAAGACGCTTTGCTATGTCCTATGATAGATGCGCGCAGGATGGAAGTGTATGCCGCTTTGTACGACAGGGCCTTGGGACCTGTACGGGCCATCGGGGCCGACATCGTGGACGGAAGCACTTACCAAGACTTTCTGAATGAGCGGCCCGTCTACTTCTTCGGTGACGGGGCTGAGAAGTGCAAGGTCGGGATTACGCACCCGAATGCGCGTTTCCTTCCGGAGGTCCTGCCTTTGGCACGGAACATGGGGCCTCTGGCCGAGAAGGCTTTCGCACTGGGCCGATTTGAAGATGTGGCTTATTTCGAGCCTTTCTATTTGAAAGAATTTGTAGCTTCAAAACCGAAAAAACTTTTGTAAATGATATATAATACCCAACGCAAGAAATTACCGATGCCGGAGTACGGGCGCGGCATTCAGGAAATGGTGGATTATGCGCTCACATTGGAAAACCGTGAGGAGCGTCAACGTTGTGCCCGCACGATAGTCTCGATAATGGGAAATATGTTTCCGCATTTGCGTGATGTACCGGATTTCAAGCATAAATTGTGGGATCATTTGGCTATCATGGCCGATTATAAGTTGGATATTGATTATCCGTACGAAGTGACGCCCAGAAAAGTAGGAGGGGACGGTAAGCCGTCTCCTATGGCTTATCCGATGAAAAAGATCCGTTATCGTCATTACGGGGCTTTGTTGGAAGCGTTGATACGCAAATTGGCCGAGATGCCGGAGGGTGTGGAACGGGAAGAACTGACGATGTTGGTAGCCGGGCAGATGAAACGGAGTTTGGGAAATTGGAACAAGGATGCCATGGACGATGACAAGGTGGCTCTGGATTTGGACCATTATACGCATGGTTCCGTGCATTTGGACAAAGAACGGTTCCATCTATTCTTCGACCAATACGATAAGGTCCAACCGGGGCGTGCTCCTGTGGCCTATCGCAATGTTGGGCGGAAGAACAAACGGAAAAATTAAGCGGCGGTTCTGTTTGTATGGCTTCATTTATCATAGAGGGCGGTCGTCGTTTGACCGGAGAGATTGTACCCCAAGGCGCGAAGAACGAAGCCTTGCAGGTGATTTGTGCGACATTGCTTACTTCAGAACCGGTACGTATCAAAAACATACCCGACATCTCGGATGTGAACAACCAAATCCGATTGTTGGAAGATGTAGGTGTGAAAGTCACGCGGAATACTCCGGGCGACTTTACTTTCCAGGCCGACGAGGTGAACATGGAATATGTGCAGAGCGATGAGTTCCTGGCGCGTTGTACCAAACTGCGGGGAAGCGTGATGCTTATCGGGCCGATGATAGCCCGTTTCGGCCGTGCCATGGTGGCTAAACCGGGGGGAGACAAAATAGGACGCCGTCGGTTGGACACACATTTCCTCGGAATCCAGAAACTGGGGGCCAAGTTTGATTACGACATCCGCCGGGGCGTGTACGACATTCATGCCGGGCGCTTGTGTGGTACGTATATGTTGCTCGACGAAGCCTCGGTCACGGGTACGGCCAATATCATTATGGCTTCGGTGTTGGCTACGGGTACGACAACGATATATAATGCCGCGTGCGAACCTTATATCCAGCAACTTTGTCATTTGCTCAACCGTATGGGGGCGAACATCAGCGGAATAGCTTCCAACCTGCTCACCATCGTAGGAGTGGATGCGCTTCATGGTGCCGCACATACGGTTTTGCCGGACATGATAGAGGTGGGCAGCTTCATTGGCATGGCGGCCATGGTGGGCGACGGTATCGGCATCAAGAATGTGTCGTATGATAATTTAGGCATCATTCCTTATACTTTTAGCCGTCTGGGCGTGCAAGTGCTTCGTCATGGAGATGATTTGTTCATCCCGAGGCATGACCATTATGAGATTGATTCTTTCTTGGACGGTTCGTTCATGACTTTGAGCGACGCACCGTGGCCGGGACTGACCCCGGATTTGTTGAGTGTGTTGCTCGTGGTGGCTACACAAGCCAAAGGTACGGTGTTGATTCACCAGAAGATGTTCGAGAGCCGCTTGTTCTTTGTGGACAAGTTGATTGACATGGGTGCACAGATTATCCTTTGTGACCCGCATCGGGCCGTGGTGGTCGGGCACGACCATCAAATCCGTTTGCGTGGCGGACGCATGACGTCGCCTGACATACGTGCCGGAATTGCCCTATTGATAGCCGCCATGAGTGCAGACGGGACGAGCCGTATCAGCAATATCGAACAGATTGACCGGGGATACGAGAATATCGAATCGCGTCTGGCGGCATTGGGAGCTTGCATCAAACGTGTGGAAGAATGATAGGTGAAGACGAAGTATATAAAATAGGTATGTTGACCAAGACACACGGGGTGTCGGGGGAATTGAACATGGCCTTTACGGACGATGTGTTCGACCGTGTGGAAGCGGAGTATGTGGTATGCCGTATGGACGGGATACTGGTGCCTTTCTTTATGGAAGAATACCGCTTTCGGAGCGATACGACGGTCTTGATGAAATTCGAAGGGGTGGATACGGAGGAGCAGGCACGCCGCATGGTCGGCGTGGAGGTTTATTTCCCGAAGGCCCTGACGGAAGAGGTACATGAGGGAGAATATACGTGGAGTTACTTCACTGGTTTCACAGTTGTGGACACGGTTCATGGTGAATTGGGACAGGTGGAAGCGGTAGACGAATCTACGTTGAATATCCTTTTTGAAGTCGCTACCCCTTCCGGCGGGAAGATTTTGCTTCCGGCCGGTGAAGATTTGGTGGATGATATCGACCATAAAAACCGTAAGATTTACATGACTTTGCCCGATGGCCTTTTGGCTTTGGGTGAATGAGAATAATACCTTGGATGAATACGAACGAGAAAAAAAAGATTGCGATATTAGGTTCCACGGGATCTATCGGGACGCAGGCCTTGCAAGTCATCGAGGAACATTCCGATTTGTATGAGGCGTATGTACTGACGGCAAACAACCGGGTGGAGCTGTTGATAGAACAGGCACGCCGTTTCATGCCCGAAGCGGTAGTCATTGCCAATGAGGACAAGTATGAGGTGCTGCGAGATGCGTTGGCCGACTTGCCCGTTAAAGTGTATGCCGGGGCGGATGCGCTTTGCCAGATTGTGCAGGAAAGACCGGTGGACGTGGTGCTGACGGCCATGGTGGGATTTGCAGGATTGAAGCCGACCATCAGTGCCATAAAGGCCGGTAAGGCCATAGCTTTAGCCAATAAGGAAACATTGGTCGTGGCCGGAGAATTGATTAACCGTCTGGCAAATGATTACCATGCAGACATCATTCCGGTGGATTCGGAACATTCCGCCATTTTCCAATGTCTGGCTGGTGAGGTAAGCCCTGTGGAGAAGATTATCCTTACAGCTTCGGGCGGTCCTTTCCGCACGTTTTCCCGTGAACAGTTGGCTATGGTGACCAAAGCCCAGGCTTTGAAACATCCGAATTGGTCGATGGGGGCGAAAATTACCATCGACTCCGCGTCGATGATGAACAAGGGCTTTGAAGTGATAGAGGCCAAATGGTTGTTTGGCGTCGAGCCGGGACAGATACAGGTGGTGGTACATCCACAGTCTATCGTGCACAGTGCCGTGCAGTTTGCCGACGGGGCGGTCAAGGCTCAGTTGGGAGTGCCGGACATGCGTGTGCCCATACAATATGCTTTCTCTTATCCGTTGCGTTTGCAGAGTTCATTCGAAAGGTTGGACTTGTTCCGGATAGGTACGCTTACTTTCGAGGAGCCGGACACCTGTCGTTTCCGGAATCTGGCTTTGGCGTATGAAGCCTTGTACGAGGGTGGGAACATGCCTTGCATTGTCAATGCGGCTAACGAAGTTGTCAACCGTGCCTTTTTGGAGGATCGTATCGGTTTCTTGCAGATGAGCGATGTGATAGCCAATACGATGCGGGAAGCTTCTTTCATAAAGGAACCCACGTACGAGGATTATTTGCAGACAGATGCCGAGGCACGCCGGATTGCGGCAGAGTACGTCGGGGCATGTTAAACAAAAACAAAACAAACACAATATTACATGGATGCAACATTGATTAAAGCCCTCCAGTTGGTGCTCTCGCTTTCGATTCTCGTAGTGCTTCACGAGGGGGGACATTTCTTTTTCTCCAAACTCTTCCGCGTGAAAGTGGAGAAGTTTTTTCTTTTTTTCGATCCTTATTTCCACTTATTTAGTACGAAAGACAAATGGTTTACCCGTTTGTTTCCCAAGTGCAAGGACAATGAGACCGAGTACGGTGTCGGTTGGCTTCCCTTTGGAGGCTATGTGAAGATTGCCGGCATGATAGACGAAAGCATGGACACCGAGCAGATGAAAAAACCGGTGCAGCCGTGGGAGTTCCGTGCCAAACCGGCGTGGCAACGCCTGCTCATTATGATTGGAGGCGTAGTAGTCAATTTCCTTTTGGCTTTGTTCATTTACACCATGATTCTTTTCCATTGGGGCGAACAGTATGTTCCGGCCAAGGATATGACGATGGGATATCAGTTCAACGAACAAGCGGAACGGTTAGGTTTCCGTGACGGGGATGTCTTGTTGGCGGTGGACGGTGAAGAAATCCGGAAATGGGACGGTTCCGTTTACCGTGCCGTATCGGAAGCCCGTGAAGTGACTGTGTTGCGTGGGGGCAAGGAAGCAAACTTGACAATGCCGGAAGATATGAACATGTTGGAGATGCTCAAGTCCAATCCGCCGTTCATGGTTCCTTTCATTCCCTCGGTCATAGATTCTGTTCTTCCTTCCTCTCCGGTGTATGAAGCCGGAATCCGTAGTGGTGACCGCATCGTGGCGATGGATGGGAAGCCGGTGGCTACGTGGAGCGACTTTGACGAAATTATGAGAGCACGCATGGAACCTTTGATGGCCGAAAGCCCGTCCCATGAGGATAGCGTGCGTCTCAGTCGCCTGTCTGTGGTTTACCAGTCGAAAGATGGCACTCGTACGGATACCGTTACATTGGAACTTGGGGCGGATTACAAATTAGGATTGTTGAAACAAACCCTTTCGGCATATTATAAACCAATAAAGGTTGACTATGGTTTCTGGGCCAGTATTCCGGCCGGTGTTTCCCATGGGATAGATGTACTTTCCGGATATGTAAGCGACTTGAAGTACTTATTTACGGCCGACGGAGCGAAAAGTGTGGGCAGTTTCATCACTATCGGGAGCATTTTCCCTGCTACGTGGGACTGGCTGACGTTTTGGGAAACCACAGCTTTCCTGAGCCTGATGCTGGCCTTCATGAACATCCTGCCCATTCCGGCGTTGGACGGTGGTCACGTGCTGTTCCTCGTTGCCGAGATGATTCTTCGCCGCCCGCCTAGCGACAAGTTCCTCGAACGTGCCCAAGTGGTAGGTATGGCTTTGATCATGGGTCTTATGGTGTTGGCTTGTTATAATGATATTGTGAGGTTCTTATTGTAACATCTTTGTCGTATCTGATACAACGTTCCGGTAAATTCTTGATTTAGGTCAAGAATTTACCGGAATTCATTTCTAAATGATTATTCATCCTTGCGGGATAAACGTCCTGTTTGTATCTTTGTATCACGAAAAAGAGATTAATAGGTAATTGTTTTAAGGTAAAGATACGCGTTAGGTTACGGTTTGTTTAAGGTAAAAAGATTATTTTTTCAGATGGATACATATATATGGCACGTGTTGTTTGCTTGTCTGGTGGCGGCTGCGCTTTGCATAGGCACGTTGGTGGTGACGGTCAGGCACGGACATTTATAATGATAAGATGGAGAGAAAGAAGATGGAAAGAGAAATGCCGAAAGATCCGATGATGTTGATGAGTTTCATCAATATGAAGTTGCGTGATTTTTATCCGACGCTCGATGCTTTATGCGATGATATGGACGTGGACCGTCAGGAATTGGAAGGCAAGATGGCCGAAGCCGGTTTGGAATATAATGCGGCAGCCAATAAGTTCTGGTAACACACAAACACAATCAATTATAGTAGACGTCCCCTTCTTGCCGCAACGGCTATGAAGGGGACGTTGTTTCCTTATGATGTAAAAAGTGGGTAGTGGCTCAATCTTGTTCCTTATTGCCCGTGTCTCGCTTGTTCTCAAGCATGTCCACTTCAATCTTGCGCAGATAAAATTTGACTTTGGCTCCCAGTTCGTCAAAACGTTGTTTGAGATGGAATACTTCCGTGCGTTGCCGGTAATATTCGGCATTATTTCCCCGTCGTTTTTCTGTTTCCAGTTTTTTCAGTATTTCCTGTTCTGCCATCAAGGTGCTGTCCATTATGGCCAACGTATCTTGTGCCGCAAGGAGTTCGATGCTGTCCATTACGATAATGCCGGTGGCGCGGGCTTTAAAGGCCGTAGGGAAAGTTTCACGCATGGCCAGAATACTGTCTTTGGCAGCTACGTAGTTTCCTTCTGTCATTAAGGTACGCGCGGCATCGATCATACGGCCTGCGTATTCTTCTTCCTTATCTTCTTGGCCTGTACAGGAACAGGCGATAACAGGAAGCAATAAGGTGTATAATGCTTTTCTCATAGGCTTTTTGTCACAGAGTTCGTTTTACAAAAGTACCATTTTTTGAGGGAATAATTCAAACCGATGCGCAAAAAATCGTATTTTTGCAATTATTTTATGGTATTTTTGAAGAATGAGGAATTTGACGAAGGAAGATTTGCGACATTTGTTGGACAAAAAGATATTCCATCAAATATCGGAAGTGGCTGATGAGCAGGGTGTGGAATGCTATGTCGTAGGCGGTTATGTGCGTGATCTTTTTCTGGAGCGTCCTTCGCAGGACATCGATGTCGTGACGGTGGGGAGCGGCATAGCTTTGGCAAAGGCCCTGGCCGGCAGGTTAGGGCGAGGTGCACGCCTGAGTGTGTTCAGCAATTTCGGTACGGCACAAGTCAAGTTCCGGGGGATGGAGGTGGAGTTCGTGGGAGCACGGAAGGAGAGTTACAGCCATGACTCGCGCAAGCCGGTGGTGGAAGACGGGACGTTGGAAGACGACCAGAACCGCCGTGATTTCACGATTAACGCGTTGGCCGTATGTTTGAACCGTGAACGGTTCGGGGAACTGGTCGACCCGTTCGACGGCGTGTGGGACATGGAAGACCGCCTCATCCGTACGCCGCTCGACCCCGACATCACTTTCAGCGACGACCCGCTGCGCATGATGCGTTGTGTGCGTTTTGCCACCCAACTGAATTTTTATATAGACGAAGAGACGTTCGAGGCACTGGAACGGAACCGGGAACGGATAAAGATTGTCTCCCGCGAGCGTATTGCCGATGAATTGAACAAGATAATGATGACCCCTACGCCTTCGAAGGGTTTCGTGGAGTTGGCCCGGTGCGGCTTGTTGCCTCTCATTTTTCCTGAGTTGGCAGCTATGGAGGGGGTGGAAAAGGTAAAAGGACGTGCGCATAAGGACAATTTCTACCACACGCTTGAAGTGCTCGATAATATTTGCCGGCACACGGATAATTTGTGGTTGCGTTGGGCGGCCCTCTTGCACGACATCGGCAAACCGCGTACGAAACGTTTTGACCCTGTGGCGGGGTGGACTTTCCACAACCATAACTTTATCGGTTCCAAGATGGTGCCGGACATTTTCCGGAAGATGAAGCTGCCGATGAACGAGAAGATGAAATATGTGCAAAAGATGGTGGAGCTGCACATGCGCCCCATTGTCATTGCCGATGAGGAAGTGACAGATTCTGCCGTGCGTCGCTTGTTGTTCGAAGCCGGTGATGACATCGAGGACTTGATGACACTTTGCGAGGCTGATATTACCTCGAAGAACGCCCAACGTAAACAACGTTTCTTAGACAATTTCAAATTGGTACGCCGCAAGTTGGTGGATTTGGAGGAGCGCGATCGCGTGCGCAACTTCCAGCCTCCGGTTTCGGGAGAGGAGATTATGGCGGTGTTCGGACTGCCTCCTTGCCGTGAAGTCGGTAGCCTGAAGAGTGCAATTAAGGATGCGATTCTCGACGGTGTGGTGCCGAACGAGCACGATGCGGCATACGAGTTCATGCTCCGTCGGGCGGTAAAGATGGGACTTAAACCGGTTGGCACTTCAGAAATAGGAGGAGCACCTTCTGCATCGGTAAAGGAAGAAGTTTGACAGCCGGAGGAGACTGTGGCTTCTTTTGCCATGGGTGGCCGCTTTCTTTTTAATTAACTGTGATACAGTTGGGTAGATAGTTAGTTCTCGAACGGAAGAGAATGACGTTTCGTTCTGCGCCAAACGAAAAATCAATCTCAGCCAAACGATTTCTCATTCTCAGCCGAATGAAATTCCGTTCTCAGGAGATTTTCATTTGGGGCGGAGGGACGATGAAAATCATATACATGTGAAACAAAGTTCTTGGACGGGAAACCAACAATGCGGCGGAGCCGGATGCTTTCCTGCCCCGCCGTATCGTTGGTAGGTTGAGGGCTTATCTTGTCAGCGAGAACCGCAGGCTGAACCCGAAATCCTGCGTGATGGTGGGATAAGCGTTGGACGAGAGCAACGGTTGGTTGCGTTGGCGGTCGTAGTAGAGGCTCAATGTGACGTAACGGCTCATCGTGTAGTCCGCACTGAACGAGGCTTTGATGGCTTTGTTGCCGCTTGTAGCTTCCGACAGCGAAGTCTGTATGTTGCGCGTAATGGCATCTTGGTTGCGGAACGAGAAGTCGAAACGCAGGTTCAGGTCGTGGCTGATGACTCGGCTGTTTTTTGCCGAAGTCCCGCTCTTGCGGGTATTGTTCCGGTTGTTGGCCGCGTTCGTTTGTTTGTTGTTGCTTCCCCTCCCGGCTTTCTTGCGTCGGCCTCCAAAGAGGGACGAGAACTTGAAATCATTGATTTTATAGCCCCATCCGATGACGAAGTCGTTGCTGCACGCCTCATTCAACTGCGCTGCGGTCATACTCAGGGTGAGTACGCGTGTCTTGCGGTATTCCACCTTGAAAGTCATGTTGTTGTTCAACGTCATGTCCAATCCGGCCAAAGGCGAGAAGGCTTCGTTGATGGATACGGAACTGATGTCGTACATGCTGCTTGGGATGATGGCATTGTCCGTGGTGTTTTGTATGAATCCTAAGTCGCCCATGTACTCCATCCAACTGCTGTACGTATTGTAAGCCCCCACGGAGTAGATGCTCTTGTAAGAGTGGTTCAGGGTTACGCTCTTGAAATGGTCCCGTATCCAAGGCAGGTAGGCCAGGCCTTTGTAGGATACGGTCCAGTTGGGCAGCATGCGTGCCAGGCTCGGGAAAATGTCCAACGGGGAGTTGATGTCACCTCCCCCGGTGTAAGCGGCCAGGAAAGCCGGTATCATTACGTCGGACGAATACTTGTCTACCGTACCGTTGGCAGGGTCGAACTTGCCCTGTAACCCGGTGGCAGCCGGATAGGTGGCATTGGCGTAGCGGGCTTCCACACGGCTTTGGAACGTGTTGAGGTATTGTTGGAAACGGGCGAATGTCTTGCTGCTGTATCCGTTTCCGGCATCGCCCCGGCTTTCGAAGGCCGATTTGATGGAAATGGTGGTCATCGTGAAGCTGCCGCTTTGCGTGGTGGGCATGCCCGCATACATATATTGTATGCTCTTGTTGCTGTTCACCGTACGGCTGGCGTTCAAGTCAATCTTCAAGTCCGGGATAGGTTCCAACGTGGCTTTAATCTGGAGATCCTCCATGGCGTTGGTGGTGGCCGGCGTGCTGATGCTGTCATTGTTGAGCAGCCAGCCCCGTTCGTTGGCCTTGTCGATATAGCTTTCGCCAGTGAAACCGAAGGCAAAGTCCAATCCCGGTTGCATGCCGCCGCCCGTGCGTTGCCCGAGCATGTCGCCCACGTTGGGCAGGAACCCGGGTAAGGACATGGCAAACGTGTTACGGTAGCTGACACTGACGTTGCGCACCATCATCAGGAAGCGTGTAGCTCCTTGTAAGTAGGGGTACCAGGGCTTTTCCCTGGCCGGTGTCTTGGCTATGACGTTGACACGCAGTTTTACGGAGTCCATGTTCAGGATGCGAATCTTGTTCTTGTCCAGTTTCTTGAACTTGATCGGGTAGCGGTGTCCGGCAGCGGTTACGGCGGTGACGCGTATGCGGCGGCTTTTTTGGTTGTGCGCCAGTTCCACGGTCGTGTCGGGCTTCAGGGTGATTTCACCGGCGAATCCCTTGAACTTCGGGTTTTTCACCTTGGCGTTGGCCGTGCCTTTGGCATTGTCTGCCGGTTTGCTGCCCGGTTTGTCCTTCCCGTCTTTGTTTTGCCCGTCTTTTCCCTTGGCGGCAGCTTCCTTCTCTTTTTCTTTTTGTGCCTTGGCCTTCTCCCGTTCACGGTTGCTTTTGTCCTTGGCTTTCTTTCGTTCGCTAGCCGAGAATTTCTTGTTGACCTCTTTCAGGAAAGAAGAGAAATTATACAGCGTTTCCAGGTTGAAGCGCCCGTTTATCGTAGCCGAACGTTGGTTGTTGATGGTGTTGCCGTAGGAAGTCCCGTCTTCCAGTTCCATGCCGCGTTCCCAGGAATAGTTGGCCGTGTAGTTCCCGTCAAGCGAAATCCACGAGAAGCACGGGATTTTCTCCAAAGGCACTTTGTAGGAGGCCGTAAAGTCCTGTTGGTAGTCAAGCGGCGTACCGAAACCCTTGATGCTGTGCCATACGGAATCTTTCCATGCGTGGTATTGGTCGGCGTAGAGGTCCTTGTTGACCGGAACGTTCGGTTCTTCGATTTCCGCATGGGTGGCGGAATTGAACGAGAAATGAAGGTTTTTGGTCAAATCCCATTTCAGGCTGAAATCACGGTTCCACAGGAATTCTTTGGAGAAGGAGAGAGGGAGCGACGTTGGGTCTTCCAGATTCTCGATGTCCCGTTCCTGGTACTCGTAATAGTTGCGCAGGATGTTCGTGTTGAAGCTGATGTTTTGCGGCAAGTAGTTAAAGTTCTGGTCGCGGATGATGTCCCACCATTTGCTCTTGCTTTTAATCATCTTCTTGAACGGCTCGAAAGGCTTGTATTCGGGAGAATAGTTGTAGTTGAACGCTCCGTTCCAGTTCTTTTCCGTTTCCCAAGCCGTGGTTTCGCCCGTTTTGTTAGACTCGCTGTGCGAATAGCTGAACGAGAAGTTGGCAGGGTCGTAGGGCATGGGGTGTTTGGGCGTGGCGATGTTGAATTTCACGTTGCTCAGGCTGAAGTTCTTGTTCGTGGTTTCCGTGGTAGTCAGGCTTCGCAGCGAGTCCTTTTCGTGTTCCGTGGCGCAAGCGTCGAGGGCGTCTTCCAACAACATGTCCGTGTCGAGCGGATTGTATTTCGGTTTGACGACCTCTTTGTTGAACGAATAGTAAATGGGAGCCGTGAAGCGTACTTTCTCCGGCAGCAGCTTGCCCAGTTCAAAACTGGTCGTGATGCTGTAATTGTACATGTCCTCCTGGTTGCGTTCGCTCACTTTGTCTTCTATGCCTCCGAATCCGGCAGTTTCCATGTGCCCGGTCAGGTTGACGGAGCCGAGGTCGGAGAATTGGACGTTCAAGGAGCCTTGTGCTGCCCATCCGCCGTCGTTGCTGTATTCCTGCAGGCGAAGCTCGTTGGCCCATACTTCCACCGACTTGGTTTCGCGGGCATTGTTGCGCACGCCTATCATGATGGTCTTCACTTCTCCCAAGGTAGGGTTACCCATGACGCTTACCTTGTTGTTCGGCCTGTTGTCGTCGTAGACGGAGAAGAGTGTGGTCAGGTTGGTGTTGCCGAGGCTCTTTTCGCGGTTGCGTGCCTGTTTTACTTTGGTAAACACCGAGAGGTCGATGTCCAACATGTTCTCTTCGGGCCACACGGCACGGCACTGGTCGGCGGAGTAAGTGTCGTACCGTCCGGCAGCCGTCAGCTTCAAGGGAATTTCGTATTCGTAGAAATTGTTCTTGTAGTCCGAACCGAGGCGGATAAAGACACTGGTCTGGTTGTCTTCCGTTTCGGTTACGTTCTCGGCCAACGCGTTAGCATGTACGAACATTTGGAGGTGTTTATACTGGCGCATGTCCAAGTTGGTATTCTTGTACACGGCACGGGCGTCTCCTGTGGCCAAGTTGCGGACCGTCAGCAAGAGGGCCTGTTCGTTGTCTTCTGCCAGTTGGCTTTGTGAGGGATCCACTACGCGGCTGATGCCCGGAGGGAGTACGTAGTTCACCGGTGTCTTGTCGTTGTTTTCTTCAATGTTGACGGCCGATATTTCCAAGCTTCCGGTCGTGGAGGGCATTTCTCCTGCATAAAGGGCCTGTTCGTAGGAACGCCATTCGGCTTTCACCAGGTCCAACGTGGCGAAACGCAGGATGACGGGCTGTTCGAAACCGGTCAGGAACATGCGCATGAACCGTATGCTCGTAAAGTCGTTGATGTTGCCCACTTTCTTTTGGTATTCGGTAAGCGGTACGCGGAACTGGTACCAGTTCACCTCTTCCGTGTTGCCGTTGCGGAGCTTGACGCTCGCCGTGCGTTTGTCCACGATATAGTTTTGTCCCACGACGAAGCTCTCCGGACGGATGCTGATTTTGTATTGGTAATATTTCTCGTACTCGTTCAACGTGTAGTCCTGGTTGATGTCTTCCACGTCGGGCGTGGTCTTGTATGAAGTGTCATACGATTCGTTCGCATTTTCGTTCGACCGCGAGTTGCCTTCCGGCAGGTTGATGTACTTGTAACGGTCGAGGATGCTGCGTTGTTGGGCATCGTAGTCCGACCCCCGGAAGTAATGGTAATCGTCTCCGGCCGGGTCGTTCATCAGCGAATCGTACACTTGCGGGCTTACTTTCCCTTGTACGGCCATGAGGAACTCGCGGTAGGCACCGAACGTGCGTTCTTCTTCGCTGTTGAGTCCGTTCAACCCGATGTCCTGCCGCTCGCGCGCTCCGGACTCGTTGTTGAAGGCGTAGACCACGCTGGTGGTGTTGGGCACGCGTCCCCACGCTGTTTCCGTATAGTAACTGGAGTTCCCGTCGATGGGCATTCCGCTTTCGAAGAATTTCTTCCCGTCGTGGAGGATGTCCTCGCTCACTTCGCCTAAGTTCAGATAGAAGTCCCCCCCGTAATCGCCGCCCTTGTCACGGGTGTAGATGAACGGGTCGAGCAACCAGAATTCCACGTATTCGATGTTGGCCGTCTCGAAATCGTTGGTATCCAATTTACGCATCATGCCGCCCCAACGGGTTTTGGGGTTGGTGAGCCGTCCGTTGTAGTCCAGATTCGGATCTAAGTTGTAGGCTCCCCGTTCGGTAGGGTAGAATGCGAGGTTCATGACCGGGAGCGAAGCAGCCGAGTTGTAACTGGTCTGCGTCTTGTTGGGATAGAGTTCCCGTTCGTACACTTCGCGCACATAGTGGTTGGAAAGTTGGTTCAAGTCGCTCTTGATATGGGCGGGCGTGAGCGAGGAGCTTTGGCGCGTGAAAAGCGGATCCACGGTGTACCAACTCAGCAGGGCGCGGTTGTATCCTCCGCGCACGTCATTGACGAGCTTACTTTCTTCAAAGTCGGAGGGCACGCTGGAAATCATCCAGTTGGTGGGCTGCATCACGCTGATGCCGTTTTTCGTGTTCTCGAAGTCATCGATGTAGGAAGCCGACCCCTGTATCTTCTTGTTTTGCCCGGCAATGAGTTGGGCGAACTCCCCGGTAAAGCTGATTTGCGAAGGCTCTGTCACATCGATGAGCGGTATTTTGTCTATCAGGTTGGTCAGCCATTGGCTTTCTTTTTTCCACGAGAGGTTGACACCCCACAGGGTGTTTTTCAAAGGTTCTTCTCCCATGTTTACTTTTGTGGTGAGCGGCTGTTCGTTCAGGAACATGAACGTCCCACCGAAAGTGAAGTCCTTGCTCACGTCGTATTGCAAGTTGAATCCTACGAGCGTTTTGCGCTGCATGCCGTAGTTGTCGTTGCTTTCAAAGTCCACGCTCACGTTCGTACCTGCGTCGATGATGCTTTGGTTGATGATGGTCACCACGCCCATGGAGTAATCCACCGTGTAGTCTTGGTTCTCCACCAACGTTACCCCGCCGGCCGTGACGGTCACGGAGCCTTGTGGCACGTTCATGGCTCCGAGGCTGATTTCGGCACCGTTGTTTCCCTTGTACTCTCCGGAGAGCAGGAATTTGTTCTTTTCCGCTATCTGCTTGGCCATGGTCTTGGTGGAGTCGTACAATGCGTCGAAACAATACTTCTCGGCCAAGGCCTCATCGTTCAAATATTTACGCAGGTGGCTTCCGAAAGGTTCGGTCACGGGGAAATAGATGCGCCCTTTGTTGATGGTGTATCCCTCCACGTAGTCGAACTGTCCGTTGGGGTTCGGACGGTTGTTGGCATCCAAGCGGTCTAAGTTCATTACTCTTAAAAGTTTGGTGCTTTTGAACTTGGCTTCGGGAATGTAGGACACGTACACCCCGGCGGAGTCGCTTTGGTATTGGATGTCCAGCTTGAACTTCTCCTTTTGCGTGCTTGTGGCTCCCAAGCTGTACACGTTTTTCATCATCAAGTCCCAGTTGCCCATCTGCGGTGTGTTCGAGGTGTTCTTCAGGGCCTTGACGAACAAGGCTTGGGTATTGTCGGTCAGGTCGGCCGAGAATTCGCCCACTTGGTAGGTTGTGCCGTTATAAGTGTATTCGAAGGCTACGGCCAGGACTTCGTCCGGTTGCAGGGTAAAGTTGAGCGACACGTAGCCCAATGAATTGTTTACGGTGTATTCCGAAGAAGACAACAGGCGTGCGCTTTGCAGCTTTTCATAGTCCACGCTGCCTTCAAAGCCCGCGATGGCGTCCAAGTCGCTCGATGTCTGGCTGATGTCGCGTGCGGCGGCATGCTGCGTGGTCATGGTCGAATAGAGGGTGTTGGCGGCATTGGCGGCCACTTGCACGTTGCCTTTGCTCCAAATCGGGTTGGAGATATGGTCATGTTCGCCCAGGTCGGTGAAGGCCACGATGTTACGGTTGCTTTCATAGCTTCCCGATTTGTTCGTCACCCAAAGTTCGATGCGTTTGATGGTCACGCCGGACATGACGGTGGGCAGTTTGCTCATGTTCTGGTCATAATGTTCACGGAAGAAGTGGGCGAGGAAAAAATGCCGGTTCTCTTCGTATTCCGTGGCCGAGAACTCATAATTGTGCGTTTGTGTGCCGCCCTTGGACGACACGCTTTTCGAGGCCGATTTCTTTTGGGAAACGACCGTTTGCAGTTTCAGTTTGCCGAATTGCAGGTCAGCCCGCAGGCCGAACAGCGAGGAAGCGCCTTTGATGAGCGAGGAATTGGTGGGAAGCGAGACGTTACCCCCTTCTATCAACTTGATGATTTCGTCTTCCTTGCCTTCGTAGCGCAGTTTCATGCTTTGTGCGTCGAAGTCGAACGTGGCATCGGTGTTGTAGTTCAGGTTCATGTTGATTTTGTCGCCCACGCTGCCGTTCATGCTCATGTTGATTTTCTCTTCGAAATCGAATCCGAAGGTTTTCCGGCGGTTTTCCGATAGGCTTGGGTTATCTGTCTTCTTCAGGTTGCCCCCGATTTTCAGTTCGGCGGAACCTTGGGTCTTGATGCGTACGCCGCCGGGGCCGAATATTTTCTCAGCCGGTCCCAGGTCGAATTGCATGTCCGTGAAGTCGAATTTGTTTTTGCCCTCGTTTTCGAAAGCTTCGCTGTTCTTTTGCCGGTAGTAGTTCTGTAAGGACTTTTTTAGGCTCCATTCCTGATATTCTTCCGGCGACATCAGGAGAGGGGCGTTCAGGTAACTGTCGCCCACTTTGGTACCGATGGTGTAATTGCCTGTCGCCGGGTCGTAAACGGTATCTGTTTTCAGGTTGTCCGGGTCTTTCAGGTCGAGGCTCCGTTTTTTCAGGTCGTCTTCGTCGCGGGGCACCGTCCGCTTCACGCTGAAACGTGGCCGGATGGTGTCCGGTTCGGCCGGAGCCGGGGTCTCGTTCCGGGGTATATGCAAGAAAGCGGCACCTCCCATGTCCGCCAGTGCGTTGGCACTGATGGCCAAAAGGATGAGGTAGAGCCACTTTTGTAGGTTAGGTTTCTTTTCATGCTGTTCCGTTGGGCTATGAAGCTTTCGGCTTCCTATAATCTTTTGAGGGCAAGTTTGATGACACGCTCCACGGCGGCTTCCGGTTCTTCTTTCAGGATGGCCAATGCGACCTTTTGCGAGGGGGCGGGCGGGAAGCCCAACATGGTGAGGGCGGCCACGGCCTCTTCCAGTATTTCGGAATGTCCGGTTGCCATGGTCGCGGAAATGCCGGGGGAGGCTGTCCCTTCGATTTCCACCGATGCGATTTTGTCTTTCAGGTCCACGATGATGCGTTGGGCGGTTTTCAGCCCGATGCCTTTCACGGTTTTGAGCAACTTGTCGTTGCCGGAACTGATGACGTTGACCAATTCTGCCGGTGTGAGGGCGGAAAGAATCATGCGTGCCGTATTGCCCCCGATGCCCGATACGCTGATGAGCAGTAGGAAGAGGGCACGTTCCTGGCGGGTGGAAAAACCGTAAAGCACGTAAGCGTCTTCGCGGATGGCTTCGTAAACATATAGTTTGGCTTCCTGCTTGCCTTGCAGGGCGGAAAATGTATTCAAAGAGATGTTGAGGCCGTATCCCACGCCGTGGCAATCCACGACGGCGGTGGCCGGAGTGAGTTCGGCAATCTGGCCCTTCACGTATTCTATCATGTCTTTTTTTGCTAAATATACTTTAAGAAAACGTGTCCGTCACCTCTTTTATTGTGCGCACGCGTTAATTTTTAATAGGGCATGTAGAAGAAATGTGAAATTTCAAGTACCGGGCCAACGGGCTGTCTATGGCACGCAATCCTTCGGCTATGCTTTGCGCGTTGAGTTGCGCACCTTTGAGCGAGGTGTGCGTGTGGTCGCGGTTATAATAAGCTTTGGCATTTTCCTGCCCTATCTGGTCGAGGGTATCGGCCGAGATGTTGTGCAGGTCCACGAACTCTACGGCGGTTTCGGCCACTACCTCCCGATACCATTTGCCGTAACTGTCGTTGCGGCGTTCTATCTTTCCGCCGGGCCATTCGTTGCGGGGGGTGAGGGAAACCAGGATAGGCGTGGCACCTTTTTCGCGTACGTCGTCGATGAATTTTTTCAGATACCATCCGAAGGAGTAAATGACTTCGTTGTAAACTTTATCTCCTTTATTGACCCGGTAAACGTGACTGGTGTCTTGTGCGCAGGCAATGACGCCTCGGGCCTTGCCACGGTCGATGTCACCGATGTCGTTATGGCCGAATTGTATCAACACAAAGTCGCCCGGTTGAAGGGCATTGTATACACGTTCCCAACGGTTCTCTTCTAAGTAAGTACGGGTGCTCCGACCGGCTTTAGCTTCGTTTGCCACGGTGATTTTGTCCGTATCGAAAATGGTTTCCGCCTGGCTGCCCCAACCCCACATGCCGTCCGGGTCTTTGTCCTCGTTCTTTACGGTGGAATCTCCCGTGATGAAGACCACGGGTTTGCCTTTCTCGCGTTTCACTTGTGCGGTGGGCGGTTCGAGGTTCGTCAGGCAAGCCTGCAAGGCTTTCAGCGTGGGGTGCGTGGAAGCGGCCACTCCTTCGGCGGCCGAACGGGCGTTCAGGCGTGCGCCGAACGCACTGGTGTGGATGCGGTCCCGATAGAAGTGGTAATCCACCTTCCATGCCGAGAACCGGTCGTATTTCGAGGCCGATATTTCGTTCAGGTCTACGAAGGGTATGCCTTGCTCTTCGGCCACTTGCCGCGCCCAAAGTCCGAAGGTCTCGTCCACGCGTACGATGTGCCCGGGGCGTTTCGTGTCCCATGCGTTGCGGGGCGTGAGCGAGAGCAGGATGGGGTGTGCGCCCAAGGCTTTGCATTCACGGACGAAGCGGCGCAAGTATTCGCCGTAGCTGTAGACGGTTTCTTTCTCGCCCGTCTCCTTGATGGTCACACAAAGCGAGTCCGTGGGGCTGATGCCGCGTATGGATGCCCGTGCCCGTCCGCTGTCGAACGGACCATTGTCGTTGTGCCCCAGTTCGATGATGACGTAGTCTCCCTTGCGGATGCCTTTCTTCACGTCCGGCCATAGTTTACGGTAGAACGTGCGGCTGCTCGTGCCGCCCAAGGCGTGGTTTTCCACGGTCAGCCTGTTTGCGTCGAAAAACTCGTGGGCATAATATCCCCAACCCCATTGTCCGTTGTCGCCGTTGCCTTTCGTGCCGGTACGCATCGTGGAGTTTCCCACGAGGAAGAGCACGGGGTGGTTGCCCTTCCGCGACGAACCGGGCACAGGGCGTGCCGTATTGGCCTTTTCCAGACTGTCGAGCGTGAGGTCCGTGACGTGGTTCACGTCCTCCATCGGGCGGAAGTTCTTGGAGTTTTGGGCGGTGGAACATAATCCGCATCCTATTAAAATGGCGGAAAGCATACAGGTCTTTTTCATGTCAGTCAGTGTTTCGATTGGTGTGGCAAAGATAATGTTTTGAACTGGAATCCTGTTCTTTCGATAGGGAAAAACTTTTGTTCCGAGAGTGAATCATCTTGCAAATTACGGTCTGAATGCCTTTTTATGCTTTTTTTCTTTGGGCACTTGCCATAAAATAAGTACATTTGCGAGATATGTTTTGCCATGAAAAGGAAACAAATCTTAATCTGTACGACAAAAATAAGTAAAGAACTATGAGTTTAAACATCATTGTACTTGCCAAGCAAGTTCCCGACACACGCAATGTCGGGCCGGATGCCATGACACCGGAAGGCACGGTAAACCGTTCTGCTTTGCCGGCTATCTTCAATCCTGAAGACTTGAATGCGTTGGAACAGGCTTTGAGGCTGAAAGATGCGAATCCGGGTTCTACCGTGACTGTCATCACCATGGGACCTCCCCGTGCAGCCGAAGTGATTCGCGAGAGTTTATACCGTGGAGCCGACGGTGGCTATTTGTTGACCGACCGTGCTTTTGCAGGTGCCGACACCCTGGCCACCAGTTATGCGCTGGCTGCTACAATTCAGAAATTGGGCATGCCCGATGTGATTTTGGGTGGTCGTCAAGCCATCGACGGCGATACGGCACAAGTGGGGCCGCAAGTGGCGCAGAAATTGGGCTTGCCTCAGGTGACCTACGTGGAAGAAATCCTGAAATGCACCGACGGGAAGATGACGGTGAAGCGTCATATCGACGGCGGTGTGGAGACTGTGGAGGCTCCGTTGCCCCTTGTGCTGACGGTGAACGGGAGTGCGGCTCCTTGCCGTCCGCGCAACGCCAAGTTGGTGATGAAATACAAGCGCGCCATGGTGCCGATGGAAAAGCCTGCGGAAGGGTTGGCCTACGCTGAAGAGTACGACAAGAAACCTTATCTGACTTTGGGACAGTTGAGTACGGCCGACGTGGATGCCGACTTGAAGCAGTGCGGGCTGAGCGGTTCGCCCACCAAGGTGAAGGCCGTGCAGAACATCGTGTTCAAGGCCAAGGAGAGCAAGGTGCTGACGGCTTCCGATGCCGACGTTGAGGGATTGATACAGGAATTATTGGCTAACCATACAATCGGATAAAGATGAACAACGTATTTGTATATTGCGAGCTTGAAGGCACTACGGTGGCCGAAGTAAGCCAGGAATTATTGACCAAAGGCCGTAAGTTAGCCAACACGCTCGGCGTGCAGCTCGAAGCTGTGGCCGCGGGGGCGGGCATTACGGGAAAGATAGAACCGCAGATATTGCCATACGGCGTAGATAAATTGCATATCTTCGACGCTCCGGGGTTGGCTCCTTACACGTCGTTGCCGCATACGGCCGTGTTGGTGAATCTGTTTAAAGAAGAGCAGCCGCAAATTTGCCTGATGGGGGCCGATGTCGTGGGGCGTGATTTGGGGCCGCGTGTGTCGTCCGCCCTTCATTCCGGGTTGACGGCAGACTGTACCTCATTGGAAATCGGTTCCCATGAGGATAAGAAAGCCGGAAAGAAGTATGAGAACCTGCTTTATCAGATTCGTCCGGCGTTCGGGGGTAACATCGTGGCTACGATCGTGAATCCGGAGAACCGTCCGCAGATGGCTACGGTGCGCAGCGGCGTGATGAAGGCGGAAGTGCTCGATCCTAATTATAAAGGAGAAGTGATTGTGCACGATGTGGCCAAGTATGTACCGGAAACGGAATACGTGGTGAAGGTCATCGACCGCCATGTGGAGAAGGCTAAAAACAATTTGAAAGGTGCGGCCATCGTCATTGCCGGAGGTTACGGCATGGGCAGCAAGGAAGGCTTCGGCATGCTCTATGAATTGGCGCACGAGCTTCATGCCGAAGTGGGTGGAAGCCGTGCGGCTGTGGATGCCGGGTTCTGCGACCACGACCTGCAAATCGGCCAGACCGGCGTGACGGTGCGCCCAAAAGTGTATATCGCTTGCGGCATTTCCGGGGCCATCCAACACATTGCGGGCATGAAGGAAAGCGGTATTATCATTTCCGTGAACAGCGACCCGAACGCCCCGATCAATGCCATTGCCGACTATGTCATTAACGGTACGGTGGAGGAAGTCGTGCCGAAGCTCATCAAGTATTACAAACAAAACAGCAAGTAAACAACATGGCTAATTACTATTCAGATATACCGGAACTCAAGTATCACTTAGAGAATCCGATGATGAAGCGCATTGTGGAATTGAAAGAGCGCGACTTCAGGGACAAGGACGAATTTGATTATGCGCCGGTGGACTATGCCGACGCGATGGATTCGTATAATAAGGTGTTGGACATCGTAGGCGACATCACGGCCAATGTGATTGCCCCGAATGCCGAAGGGGTAGACGAAGAAGGCCCGCACTGCCACGACGGCCGTGTGGATTATGCCAGTGGGACGGTGGAGAACCTGGACGCCATGGTCAAGGCCGGTATGAACGGCATGACGATGCCGCGCAAGTACAACGGGTTGAACTTCCCTATTACGCCGTACACGATGTGTGCCGAGGTAGTGGCTGCCGCCGATGCCGGTTTCGGAAACATCTGGTCGTTGCAGGACTGTATCGAAACCTTGTATGAATTTGGCGACGAAGACCAGCACAGCCGCTTCATCCCGCGTGTATGCGCCGGGGAAACGATGTCGATGGACCTGACCGAACCGGATGCCGGTTCCGACTTGCAGAGCGTCATGTTGAAGGCCACCTTCGACGAGGAGAACAACTGTTGGAGACTGAACGGTGTGAAGCGTTTCATCACGAACGGGGATGCCGACATCCATTTAGTGTTGGCGCGTTCGGAGGAAGGCACGAGGGATGGACGTGGGCTTTCCATGTTCATTTACGACAAGCGCGACGGCGGAGTGGACGTGCGCCGCATCGAGAACAAAATGGGTATCCACGGTTCGCCGACTTGCGAACTGGTGTATAAGAATGCGAAGGCTGAGTTATGCGGAAGCCGCAAGTTGGGTTTGATAAAGTATGTCATGGCATTGATGAACGGTGCACGCCTCGGCATTGCTGCACAGTCGGTAGGGTTGAGTCAGGCGGCCTACAACGAGGCTTTGGCATACGCGAAAGACCGTGAACAGTTCGGTAAGGCCATCATCAACTTCCCGGCCGTATATGACATGTTGGCCACGATGAAAGCTAAGTTGGACGCAGGTCGTGCATTGTTGTACCAGACTTCGCGTTATGTGGATATTTACAAGGCATTGGACGACATAGCCTGCGAACGCAAGCTGACGCCGGAAGAACGTGCCGAACAGAAGAAGTATGCCAAACTGGCCGACAGTTTTACGCCATTGGCCAAGGGTATGAATTCGGAATACGCCAACCAGAATGCTTACGACGGTATCCAGGTGCACGGAGGTTCCGGTTTCATGTTGGAATATGCTTGTCAGCGCATTTACCGCGACGCTCGTATCACTTCCATTTACGAGGGTACGACCCAGTTGCAGACTGTGGCGGCCATCCGTTACGTGACGAATGGGGCATACATCGCCACCATTCGTGATTTCGAGCAGCAGCCTGTGCTTCCGGAATACGAGGGCTACATGAACCGCGTGAAGGAGATGGCCAACAAGTTCGACGCTTGTACGAACGCCGTGAAAGAAGCAGGCAACCAAGAACTGCACGATTTCGTGGCCCGTCGTTTGATGGAGATGGCAGCCGATACCATCATGTGCCATTTGATGATGCAGGATGCCACGCGCCGTCCCGATTTGTTTGCCAAGAGCCTGAACGTGTATGTGAACTATGCCGAGGCCGAGGTGGAGAAGCATTTCAACTTTATCCGCAAGTTCACGGCAGAGCAATTGGATAGCTACCGCCAGGCGGCTGTGGAAACGTCGGCTGAATAATCCGGTACGATATATGATAATCATGAAGAGGAATACTTTCTGTGTAAAAAGAAGTATTCCTCTTTATTGTTAAAAATGGCTGTATCACAGGATGGTTGTGGCTTTTTTTATAATTTTACACCCAAATAAATCAAGTCGGTTTGCCAATAGGAAAAACAAAGTATGTCAGTTGGGAAGTGGGATAAGATATTTTTCCGGAGAAAAAAGGTGCATTCAGAGGGTGAAGAATGCACTGGAAGCAAGCGCTTGGAGGATTTCGAGAGGCAAATCGGACTTTTACTGCATAGCGACCGTTTCATAGCCCGAAGCGATTACCGTACTATTCATGAAAGATATGCAGAGCTGCATGTCAGTCTGTCCAATTTGGAAAAGATGGGGATGTTGGACGTGTATTGCGAAAAGAACCGTATAGACCCGAAGAAAATGGAGAGATTCCTTTGCCTGTATGAAGACTTGGGCAGTAAGGAGGGTTCCAAGGTCGTTGAAGCGCACAATGACGAATTTGTCAAGAGGCATTTGGCCAAAGACAAACTTTATCTTGATACGATACTTCGTAGGGTGGACCCTAATGTGAAGCTGGATGAGGAACAGCGACGGGTCGTATTGTCCGATGAAGACTACACGTTGGTTGTAGCCGGGGCCGGAGCCGGGAAGACAACGACCATGGCTGCGAAGGTGAAATACCTTGTGGAAAAAAGAGGGGTGAAACCGGAACAGATATTGGTCATTTCATATACGAATAAGGCGGTCGGGGAATTGCGCAGCAAAATCAATAAGGGTCTGAAGATAGATTGCCCGGTGACGACTTTCCATAAGACGGGCTATGCCATACTGCGAAAGAAAGACACCGAAAGGAAGACGGTAGTGGATGGTGGCTTTATGTGGCATGTGGTCAACAATTACTTGAAAGAAAACATATTGGAGTGTCCGGAGTTGGTGGATAAGCTGATATTGTTCTTCGGAAGTTATTTCGACGCACCGTATGAGGGCGACAATCTCAATGATTTCTTCAATTACATATCCAAAGCCGACTTTTCCACTTTGCGTGGCAATATGGATGAGTATGCGGAAAAGATTATAGACCAACGGACCGGCAAATGTGTCAGCATTGCCCACGAGACGTTAAGGTCGGTTCAGGAGGTCAGGATAGCGAATTTCCTGTTCATGAACGGCATTGACTATGTGTACGAGAAAATTTATCCTTATAATATGAGGTATTCGTACAAGCCATATACTCCGGATTTTACGATTACCCAAGGAGACAAGACGGTGTATATTGAACATTTCGGCATTACGGAAGATGGCCGGAACAGCAGATATACGGAAGAACAGTTGGCCCGGTATAAAAAAGAAATAGATGATAAAATCCGTTTGCACCGCAGGCACCATACGGATTTGGTTTATACTTATTCCGAATATGACGACGGGCGCGATTACCTTGACCATTTGCAGGAAATGCTCGTAGCCCAAGGGATTGAGTTCCACCCGAGAACTTCACGGGAAGTTTTCGACAGGTTGGTCAGCACGGAAGAGAACAAATATATCATAAAGTTGGTCAAGTTGGTTTGCACGTTCTTGCATGGCTTTAAGACCAACGGCTTCACGATAGAGCATTTCCACCAGTTTCAAAGCAAGTCCTCCAATGAGAGAAACAAGTTGTTTCTATCCATCTGCGAGCGGTGTTATTTAGAATACTCCAAGCGTCTGAAAGAAAAGCAGGCGGTAGATTTTGAAGACATGATAAACAGTTCGGCGAAAATGCTCCGCGAAAAGGAAATCCAAGGGGAGAGATTGGGGTTCAAATATATCATAGTTGATGAGTATCAGGATATTTCCCGTCAACGGTTTAATCTGACCTTGGAGTTGAGCAAACTCTGCGATGCAAAGATCGTGGCCGTGGGCGACGATTGGCAATCCATTTATGCCTATGCAGGTTCGGATATCACGCTGTTCACCCAATTCAAGGATTCCTTTGGGTACGGATTGGAACTGGGTATTACCCAAACTTACCGGAACGCCCAAGAAGTAATCGACATAGCCGGTAGCTTCATACAGAAGAACACGGCGCAGATACGCAAAAGCCTGGTTTCGCCCAAACATATAACACGTCCGATTGTGGTCGAGACCTATACGGAGAACGTAGACCGGAGCAAATATGCCGGAAGAGGCGGGAAGTATTTCCTTGTGGGCGAAACGGTGGAGAGGATTGTCGGGCAGATATTGGAGGAGAATCCGGACGCGTCGATATTGTTGTTGGGGCGTTACGGGTTCGACGCTTTTAACCTTTGCCGTTCATCGGAGTTCACGTACGAGGAGAAGACGGGGAATGTGATTTCCAAGAAGTACCCGTTCGCGAAACTGGATTTTATGACCGTGCACCGCTCAAAGGGATTGGGATACGACCATGTCATCCTCATCAATGCCCGTAATGAGTTGTACGGCTTCCCGTCGCAAGTGCAGGACGACCCGGTATTGAAGTATGTCGTGAGGGATGACCATTCGATGGAATATGCGGAAGAGCGGCGGCTTTTCTATGTGGCCTTGACACGTACCAAGAACCGCGTGTACATCGTTACGCCTCAACAGCATCCCTCCGATTTTGTACGGGAACTCGTGAAAGACTATCCCGGCGTGATGGTAAATGGTAAATTGGACGATTGCCGGGAGACGCGCACTGAAATGAAACGGTGTCCCGTATGCGGTTATCCCATGCAGCTGAGGTACAAGAAGGCATACGGGTTGAAGTTGTGGATTTGTTCCAATGAACCGGAGATTTGCGATTTCATGACCAATAACCTGAAGGGCGGTGATTTGCCCATCCTGAAATGCGACTGTTGCAAGGACGGTTATTTGATAGTGAAAGAAGGATGGGGAGAACCGTTCTTGGGATGTACGAATTTTAGGGCTGACCGGAGCGGTTGCAACCGTGCGATTTCACGGGACAAGTATTTGAGGTCTGTCAAGCCTCTTTTTGATGAATGAGATACTTTTTTGACTAGTTTTTGAGGAAAAACACGATTCTCTTGTCACAAAAATCCGGTTTCTGCGTATTCATATATGTAGGACTATTAAAAAGTGAAATACCATGGAACGGAAAGAAAACTGTAGCAGTGAGGGTGTTTTGTATTATGCCCGGATATTGTTCGTGTGGGTTTGTCTTTTGGGAAATGTGGGACATGCCGTGGCAAAACGTTTGAAAGTGGAAATGGAAACGCCCGGGACGTTACCGGAACTGGTGGGGAAGAAAGCCAAGTACAAGGTGACGGACCTGACGCTGAAAGGAACATTGAACGGGAGGGACTTGTGCTTCCTGCGCGAAATGGCCGGGAGGGACAAAGAGCGGCAATCCACACCGGGACGTTTGCGCACGTTGGACATGCGGGGCGTTTCTTTTGCCCGTGGCGGAGGTGGGTACGTAAGACACGGGGAATGGCGAGAGGTGCAGGGAGAGCATACGCTTCCGCCTTATTTGTTCAGCGAATGTGGATTGGCGCATATCGTTTTGCCCGAACGGTTGGACACCATAGCGGAAGGGGCTTTGGGAGCCACACGAATCAGCAGGATCGTATTGCCGGAAAATGTGTTTGTGGGTGCTTCTGCCTTTTATGGGAGCAGCGAATTGGCGGAAGTGGTCTTCCCCCAACATACGAAAGCCATTTGGAAGGGGGCTTTTGAAGGATGTACCCAATTGAAAGTCTTGTCGTTGAATCATGTGGACTTTATCAGTGGATGTACTTTCCAGAAGATGCCGGCCGTGGAGCGGATAGAAGTGAACGGAGACGTGGGACAACTCGACGGGTGGCGCACTTTTGCCGAATGCCCGCAGTTGAAGCGTGTGGATTTCCGTGGCGTGGTCTTGGGATCGGGAGGCCCCACGTTGTTGGCGGACTGCCCCCGGTTGGAACAGGTGGTGTTCCATGGCGATATATTGAAAACAGGACTCGGTGAGGCAGAGCATTGCCCTTTGTTTGAAGGATATACCGTGAAAGGAAAGGTCTTGTACAGTCAGCATAAAGACTTCGTTCCGCAATTATCGGATGAAGAGAGTCTGGAGGGACGCGGCTTGGCCGACTTCATGAGCCGGTTCGCGTCGGTTGTACACCGGATTTGGGCGCACGGCGGAGAGGTGATGGGATACATGAAGAAGACCTCCTCCCCTTGGTTTTATCGTTCGGCCTGCGCTTGGGCATCTGAGGGAAGAGACAAGGAGGCTTTGGCGCATTTGGACATCGCAATAAAGTTGGGATTTACCGAGTATGACCGGATAAAGAGCGACAAGGAGTGGGATGCCCTGCGCGGAAATCCGGAGTTTCAAGCCCTTGTGGAAAAGGTGCGTGAAGTGGGGGACTACCTTTATATATTGAAGAAGTCCCCGGCCTATCGGGAAGATGCCCGTCCGATGCCTGCATTTACGTACCAACCGCCTACGGACAGCAATTTGGTACGTGTGCGCCGCTATTTCAATTTGGACAGCATAGCCGGTGGCGGCGACGAAATCAGCCAAATCAAGAATCTGATGTATTGGCTGCATGATGCCATCCGTCACGACGGTGGTTCGGGGAGGCCGGACTGTGCGCGGAACTCGATAGCCATGTATGAGTTATGCAAGCGCGAAGGGCGTGGGCTGAACTGCCGTTTCCTGGCACAGGTGCTCAATGAGATGTATCTGGCCATGGGATTCCCGTCTCGCTTCGTGACGTGCCAGTCGAAAGCGTATAACACCGACACCGATTGCCATGTCATCAATATGGTGTGGAGCCGCCAGTTGGGGAAATGGATATGGATGGACGCGTCTTTTGCAGCTTACGTCACCGACGAAAACGGTCTGCTGTTGCATCTGGGCGAGGTGCGCGAGCGGCTAATCAAGGGACTCCCTTTGGTATTGAACGAGGATGCGAACTGGAACCATAAGACCAAGCAGACCAAAGAAGGATATTTGGAGAATTACATGGCCAAGAACCTTTATATGCTCGATGCCCACCTTGAAAGCCGGTTTGAGACGGAGCCTGCTGACGGGTCGGGAAGCCGTCAAATCTATTTGGTGCCGGAGGGGTTCTGGCCGTTATCCGAGTATGCTACTTACGACGACCGTTATTTCTGGCAAGCTCCTTAGCGCGGTGCAAGGCCGTGACGGGGCGTGAATGCGAGGGTCAAATGTCCGGTTGTTACACGGGAAAAAGCGGCCAGATTTTTCTGCGCCAAACGAAAAATCAATCTCAGGCGAACGATTTTTCGTTTGGCGCAGAATGATTTTCCAATCTCTGCCGGGTAATTTTCGGGGGTACTCCACCGCCCGGAACCGTTTCTATCGTATTTTAGTAGGATGGGCGTGGCATGCCTTGTTTTTTCTTTGAACGAAATGCCTTGTGGCGTGTATATCCTTATGACACGTGTTGCAAGTACAAACATCATTTATGGTAGAAATAGTAAAGAATATGAGAAAGAAGTTAATCGTTTCGTGGGCGATGGCCGTGGCACTTTGCGCACCGGCACAGGAACCGCAGGAGATAAGAGGCATAGTAGAAGAGGCGCATGACTCGCTCTGGTATGCAGGGCAGGTCGAGGCTTGGCAAAAAGAAGTGGATGCAGACGGGCAGGATGAAAAGGCGTGGCGCAACCTGTTTGAGGCTGCCTGGGGGCTGAAATCTTGTTCCCGTGGAAAGAACGATGGAGGAATACCCCGTGTCTTGGAGCGTATGGAGCGGGCTATTCCCGAGACTTATACCTATAATATATGTGCTTACCGCGCCTCCCAAGGGCCAGACAACAAGTTTGCGGAGATGGCGATGAAGATGTTGCCCGACGATATTTCAGACCGTGGATACGATGCCATCCTGGGTTATCTTTGGATGATGGGGGAAACGGACGGGACAGGATGGAAGGCAGGGCTTTTCAATGACATCCTGAGTCGCCAGTATGAGCATGGCAAATATCCTTCGTTTATCCTGCGTTTCGGTTACAACCAGTTGCAAGGGATGGCCGAAGGCGGGCTTTTCTTCGGCAACGGAGACACGCAGCTTTTTGACAAAATTATGTTGCAGCGTGCGATGCACGTGCATACGGACAAGGTGGCGGTCGTGATTCCTTTTCTCTCCATGCGGTCCTACCGCGACGCTTTGTGCCGACAGTTGGGGATTCCGCCCTTTCCCAAGCGCGAGGTCAGGACGGAAGAGGAATTCAAGGCAGCTGTGCAAGAGATGGTGGAATATGTCATCCGCGAATCCGGTCGTCCGGCTTACTTCTCGCCCGGTTCGCAGTGGGCCGTGCAGGGCATAGCCCGCAAACTTTATAATGAGGGGTTGGTGTACAGGTACAGCGAAGAGCCTTATGACAATGTTTCGGCAGCCAAACGCCATGTGGAGCGGGATTATCATTTCGATTACCTGACCGAACCTGCTTTCCGTTTGGAGTCATGGTGGTCGGGAAGCGAGATGTTGCTGCTGAACTACACGGTCATGTTGGGGCCATTGGTACAATCATATAGGGAATCGGGTAATCAGGAGCGTGCCGGTTGGCTTTACCGGATATTGAAAGCTTCGGTGGAGAACGGCCGGTTTTCAGCCGCGAAGAAAAAGGAATATTTGGACTATTTGGAGAAATGGCGGTAAAAATAAACTTCAGGCCGTCGTTGCGGAAACTGTCGGACGAGGAATTGATGGGACGTGTACGGCAAATGGGTGACGAAAAGGCTTTCGATGAACTGTACCGTCGTTATGCCCGCCGCCTGTATGGCTTCTTCTTCCGTATGTTGGGGCGGGAAGGGCAGTTGGCTTCGGACTTCACACAGGAACTGTTCTTGCGCGTATGGGCGGTAAGGGGGCGGTATGAATGCGGACGGGAGTTATGTCCTTGGTTTTTCACGATGGCCTATAACCTGTGCCGGAATGAATACCGTTTCCGGAATATTGCGGTAGGTTTTGAGGAAGAGGTGCGTGGCGGACCGTGGACGTATGAGGAACAGCCGGAACTCCGGATGGATGTCCGGATGTTCGACCGCGAACTTTCCGCATTGTTGGACAAGCTGCCTCCGGAACAACGTGTGCTGTTTGCTTTGCGTTATGAAGAGGGACTTACGGTGCCGCAACTGGCCGAGGTGATGGCTATTCCGGAGGGTACGGTGAAATCGCGCCTCCATTATTTATTGCAATACTTAAGAAAGAAATTGAAGGTTTATGAAACACTTTGAGGAACAAGTTTCACAGGCAGCCATACGGCTGCGGAATGAAGAAAACGGTCGTTTATGTGTGCCACGGAACCCGCGTCGGGGTAGTGGCATTTCTTGGGGATGGGTAGCTACGCCGGTGGCAGCCGTGGTTGGTCTTTTATGGGGAGTGGAATTAGGTAAAATGTCAGATGAATCGTCGTTTCGGCAGGTTGCGCAGGAAATAGATACGGTAATATGCCATGAGGTCGTGCGTGATACGGTTTATTTCGTTCGGCCGGAAAGTAAAGTTGCCTCATGGCAGGATGGTAGAGAAAGCAAAGCGGGGGGGATATCTCGGTCCGACTTTTCGGTTACAAACCCTGAACCTGAAAAAAAGACCGTGGCATTGCCAACGCGGACGGGGAAATGTGTTTTGGAGGATGGTATAGACTATTCAATGTTATGGGAGCCTGTAGCAATCCGCTGAGTGGTACTTTAGAATGGATTTTTCGGTATATATTTCGGTAAACCTCCTCTTTTTACCGTATTTGCTTTGTCTTTCATGCGAACAATGGTAACTTTGTCTTCATTAATTGTAATGTGCGTAAAGAAAGTATGTATAATTCTTAAAAAAGAAAATAATGAAGAGAAATCTACTTTTATCTACTTTGTTGTTGGCATCGGCTTCGATGGCGGCACAGGGTTTTGACGGTTCGTTTGATGGGCCTTGGGAAACTTGCTATCCCGATGGAAAGACGGCAGTGGGTACGCAGCCGAAGGGTTGGATGGCATCCAGTGTATGCAAGAACTTCATCATCACGATGAAGAAAGAATTAGTGGAAGCAGATGCCGACCGTATAGGCAATGAAGATGGACATTCCGTGCGAATGTGGAATGATTACGTCGGAATGTTCGGCATCGGTGCAACCGCTCCCGGATATATCACGTTGGGTAAGGCTTGGGCATATGGTGATGTGTCTAATGTAGGAACTCCGGAAGATACCAGTGACGGTGGTGCGTATGGTGGTGTCGCCTTTACTTCTCGTCCAGATTCTTTGGCTTTTTATATAAAGCGTACTCATGCGCATGAGAAACCTGCAAACGGTTCTTTTAATGAAAGTGAAAGGGCTACGGTGGTGTTTTATTCATGGACGGGAAGTTCGGTTTCGAAAGTTACTACCGGAATGAGCAATGCGCCGGAGGTTATTGATATGGTAGACCGCGAGAAGGATATTTTGGGAAAGATAACAGAAGGTGTGACCGGAGATGCCAAGTTAGTGGCTTCTAATGAATATTATATTGAGGGCGATGTTGAAAACTGGACGCGTAATTCTTTTGCCATCGATTATAAATCGGATGTGAATCCGGAAAAGATGAATATTATTTTTGCTGCTTCCGATTACTTCGACCGTTCTGCATTAGGAACCGGCAATACACTGACGGTGGACGATGTGCGATTCATTTATAATTCACGCCTGAAAAGCCTGACGGTGGGAGGGCAAGAGGTTTCCGGTTTTGACAATGGCGTATTCGAATACCAACTACCCGGTGACATGGTGGATGCCAAAGTGGAAGCCAAGGCTTTTGGTAAAGATGCCAAAGTGGCTGTCTCAAAAAACGGAAATGTGACGACGATTGTTGTGACCGACGATACTGCCAAAGGTGAGAAAGAAAATACTTACAAGTTGACATTTAAGGGAGTACAAACCGTGATTTCCTTACCCGAAGCGGCACCGTCCATCACGTATGGTGATGCCTTGGATGGACTTGGTTTTGTATCCAATAGTGACCAGGCTTTTAGTTATTCATTCTCTGTCGACGGCGTACTGAAACAAGGAGAAGATGGGAAATTACATGCTATTGGAGCCGGTGAAGTTATGGTAACGGCAAGTCAGACCGGTAGTGAAGATTATACTCCGGCTGTTTCTGAACCGTTGATGGTGCAGGTGTCCAAGGCGGTATTGAATGTTTCTCTTGCGGAAGATGCCTGGTGTTGGCGCGGCGTCAATGTAAGTACTTCCAATTTAGATAAAGGCAAATGTGGTTATTCGTTTGTTTTGGATGGCTTGAAAGGTGATGATGCCGAGAAACCTGTGGAGGAAATTCTTTCCAAGCTTCCTACGGTGAAGGCTAATGCGCCAAAAGAAGAAGAAAAGGCCGGTGACATGCGTGAGGCTGCATTAAGTGGCGGAGAGGCTGCAAATTATGAACTTGCGTTGTCGGACAAGGCAAAGTTTGCGGTGGTGAAAAATAAAGTGGGTGTATACGTCAGATATGGAAACAATACTTTGTCATCGGTATACGACGGTGAACAATATCGTACTGTGAAAGTGGCTGTGGGGCAAGATGAATACATCTTTACGGTAGAATACACGGATGTTGTATATGATGATGAAGACGTTTTGGCCAATATGGACGTTCAGCCGGAGGTGGTATGTACGGTGAACAAGGATGCTGAAATTGGTGATGAGTTCCCGGTTTCACTGAAATTGCCGGAACAGGTGTCTTTTGATAACTTTGACCTTATCAGTATTGTACCAGATGTTGCCAAACTTGTCATGGCGGCCAATCCTGATATTACGGTAACAATACCCGAGAAAGTTGTTTATGGTGATGAATTCACGTTAGTTTCCAATGAGCATGGTATTACATATAGTAATAAGGTGTTGACTTCAGGCGTGGTGAGTATGACATCTAAAGGTGTGGTTACGGCAAAGAAAGCGGGTGAGGCTGAGTTGGTGGTAATGACTAACGCCAAAACGGTGGATGATGTGGATTACGGTGCCACTACAACGAAGGTGTCGTTCGAAGTACAGAAAGCTTTGCTTACGGTTACGGCAAAGAATGTGACGGTTAAAGTGGATGAGGAACTGCCTCCGACCTACGATTTGGTATATGAGGGTTGGATAGGGAAAGATACAGTGGAGACCGTTTTTGAAACTGAACCTGTGGCGCAACCCGAACTTCCGACGGAACTCGTACCTGGTACTTATCCTATCGTAGTGAAAGTTGAGAGCATGCCCGAAAACTATGAAGTGAAGACCGTAAATGGTATTTTGACGGTGGAAAAAGGCAATGGAGTTACATCTGTAAATAGTGGAGACGTGAAAGTGGCTTATGCTAATGGGAATTTGTATGTGCCTTGCGGCGGACGCGTGGAAGTTTACGCCTTGACAGGAGCTTTGGTCGGTCGGTATGAAGGCACTGTTATTCCGGTAGCTTTGCGTACCAATACATTATACATCGTGAAGACACAAAAGGGTGCTTTCCGCTTGTTGATAAAGTAAGTTGGAATGTGTGTCGGCTTTAGATGCCGTGCACGTATAATAATCCCCTTATTCTTTCTCTTTCCAGATGGGAGAGGACTGAATAAGGGGAAATCTTTTTTAGTCGCGGCGTTCGTTGTACACGCCGATTTCATTCAGGTACATGCGTTCGTTTTCGTTCTTCTTGGTGAAAGTGACTTTGACTTTATTGCCCCATACTTCATCAAAGCGGTGCACTTTTATTTTCCCGTTCTTCGGTGTCACGGGAATCTCATGCCAAACTCCGTCTTTGAGGTAGTGTATGCGGTAGCTGCTGAAGCTTTCGTTGTTGTCTACGAGTGAAATCATGTTGAACGGGCGCGTGCGTTCAAATTCCACTTCGTACCATGGTTCTTTGATTCTCGGGTTGGAATGCCAGGCCGAGCCGAAGTTGTCGTCGTTCCCGAAGTCCATGATGAAAGAATCGTAACTCCAACTGGAATTGGCCGGACGGTGTTTGGCGATGTTTTCTGCTGTAATCGGACGTTCATATTCGCCCAACGTCATTTCACCGCCTTCTTTTCCTTTCCAAAGGCGGCCGATTTCCTTCAACGCCTCCAAGGCATTGTCGTCAATCAATCCGTCCCGGTTGGGTGACACATTGAGGATGAAGGTGCAGTATGCTTTGTTGAAAGGTACCAGGTTCTCGTTGACAATCCATTCGGGCGATTTCACGTCCGTTGTGGGGAAGTCGCTTTTCCAGAACCACGACGAGTTCAGCGGCAGGCACGACAAGGCCGGCATCCGGTTGGTGTCTTTGGAGATGTGTTGTCCGGCATTCTGTTCGAAGGACTTGATGTCGGTGTAGAACAATGCGTCCTGTGGGTATTTGGCAGAATTCAAGTCCATGACGAGGCAGTTCGGTTGGAGCTGTTTGATGAAGTGGTAGATGTCATCGAACGGGACTTCTTCGTATGAAATGCGCGACCAAGGAGCGTCCCAACCGTCGATGATGAGGGCGGAAATGGGGCCATAGTTAGTCAGCAGCTCCTTTAATTGATTTTTAATCAAATCGATGTGGTCACGATGGATAAATCCCGGACGTAAACGGTGGTGCGTGTCGAGGATGGAATAATATAACATCACATCCAACCCTTTTTTACGGAAAGCGTCCACGTATTCCCGTACCACGTCACGTTTCAGGGGGCTGTTCATGACGTTGTATTCCGTGGTCTTCGTGTCCCAAATGCAATAACCACTGTGGTGTTTTGTGGTCAGGCATCCGAACTTCATTCCTGCACTAAGGGCAGCTTCGGCCCATTGGTTACAGTCCAGTTTCTTCGGATGGAAGGTTTCGGCCGGCATGTCGGGGTCGGGCCAGTCTTCGTCCACAAATGAGGGCATGTTGAAATGGATGAACATGCCGAACTTCTCGTTGACGAATTTCTGTTGCATGGCTTTCAGGTTGTCTTGGGCGAGGACTGAACCACACGCTGCGCAGGTAACCATGAGCAGCATGCTTCTTAAACTTTTGTACATAAATGACGAATGTTTTTAATGGTTATAAAAAATAGTTTCTTTTGCATAGCAAAGGTATGTATTCCGCAGCTTTCAAAAAGTTGATGTATGCTTCAAATAATGTAATAGCTGCACCAAAACGGGGGAAGAGAAAAAGAAACGTACACTTCCGCCCATAGGATAATGTGGTTTTATCTGCGGAAGTGTACGTAATTCAGTTTGTGGAAGTGGTTATAAGACAACTTTGAAAGTTTGTGCCTTATTTCCAATGTCGGCTTTTATGAGATAGACCCCGTGTAGGGGAATGTCGGTTGTTCCGCTGCCGTTGACAGTCATGTGGGAAATGGTGGTTCCGGTTTCATCCATGATGGTCAGGGTTGTGCTTTCGTTCACGTGGTAATGCAATTTGCCATTTGCACCATATATCCGGACGCCGGGGAGCATATATTCCTCTACGGAACTGCCGGACGGGTCGAAGCGGGACTGTGTGAACGCTCCGCCTCTCTTGCCGTTGTCGATGGCCTGTACGCCCCATTCATACGTGGCTTCCTCGTCATCTATGTACATGGAGTAGACGGTCGTCGAGATTTGTCCCGAGATTTCTCCTGTTTTGATGAAACCGGTTTGCACGTCAGCCGGCACGGTCATGAAGATATTGTCTGAACCCGATTTTTTCAAATACAGGTTGTATTGCAAGGCTTCTTGGGGAGTGACGTCATCCGAAGCTGCGTCCCAACTGAAAGTGACCATCTTTGTGGCTTGGTCGTAGACGGCTTTCAGGTTTTTGGGGGCGGTGGGGGCTCCGTTGGGGACGGCTCCCTTGTCGGACGACATGTTCCGGTAAAGTTCGGTGGCGCATTCGCGTGAGCATACGTCACTATGCGCCCATCCCATGTTCCAGGCATCCAGATAGCCATCGTTGTCGAAGTCTATCAAATGATTGTTACCGTGGGTGATGCGGTTGAACGTCCAAGGAGATTCCGTGTCGTACCATCCGCCGTAGGGCTTGAAACAGAAATCTCCCCGGTTCAGATAAAGCCAGGTTGTGATTTCGTGGCTTTCGCCGTGTCCGCCCGCTAAGATGTCCGGCAGCCCGTCGTGGTTCACGTCGCCGAACGAGGGGGTAGCCCCGTCTACTCCTTCAAATCCGCAGAACAAATCGTCCAACATCTCAAATGTCCGTCCGCCTTTATTACGGTATATGTAGAATGATTTGGCATTCTGTCCTTTGGTGGCAGAATATCCGGTTACCACGATGTCCGTCCACCCGTCGGCATTCAGGTCGCAGGGGAAACAAGACGAATCGTATGATCCGTATAGGTATTGCCCGTTTTCGGAGAAAGTGCCGTCGCCATTGTTCCAATAGATGCGGAGATTGCCTTCGCCCGGGCCGTAACCGGACGAGATGATATCCAACCAACCGTCGTTGTCCATATCGGCAAAATGTACCGAACCTCTTGACAGCCCCGTGAAGGGTTTGTCGCCGTCCAGAGGGGTTTCTTGCCGGATGAATCCTTTCCCTTTATTGTTTTTATAGAGGTAAAGCACGCGCCGGTCGTGGTGTACGACGGGGTTACCGTTTTCATCCGTGATGCCGTCTTTGTCTTCGTAGTCGTCCAGTCCGGCGATGATGAGGTCAAGGTAACCGTCTTTGTCATAATCGCCTACGGAGACGTAGTGGCGCGACCGTCCACCGTCTAGCGAGCCGTAGATAGGAGAGATTCCCATGAGGTTGCTTTCCGGCGTGGCTTGGTTTACTTCTTCAAATACATATTGCCCGTCCGGTCCGATACCTTTGTTCTCGTACAAGTAGGCAACCACATCATCGAGGTCATTTTCATAATCCATGGATTTCACTCCGGGTACGAACAAGTCCATTAAGCCGTCGTTGTTGTAGTCGAACCATGTGGGGCAAGCATAATATACCACGTCGAAAGGACTGTCCAGCTTCTTGAATGTCCCGTCTTCTTGATAGTCATACAGGGCGGAAAACTTTTTCCGCGAGGTTATCCGTTGGTGTTCGTTGTTGCCGGAATAAGTGACTTCCAGGAATCCGTCGTTGTCGAAGTCTCCCCAAGCCGCATTGGAACGGTCGGTAGAATGCAGGAACTGTCCACGGGAGATGGCGGTAGCCGCTTGTTCGGCAGGCACGGGGTATTTCACTTTTTCAAATACCGGTTCTGTCGGATTGCCCGGTTCCGGAAGTTCTGTAAAGTCTTCGTTCGTGAATTCGTCGTACACCTCCTTATAATGGAAGTCTGTGGCTGAAAACGCCGAGATGCCCACGTCTACGATTTGCTCTCCGCTGCCTTGTATGCATTTTACGGCTATCAGGTTCCAACTGTTCGGTTTGAGGGTCTGGCGTGCTTCGTCGGAAATGTCGTAAGGAATGTAATTGGAAACAGAACCTTTCTTCGTGGCAGCCCAAACTCCGTTGATGTAGATGAAAATGTCATCGTCATGGTAAATCATGAAGCGCATGCAGTCGATCATTTCTTGGGTTACGTCGCCCAAGTAGAACCAACGGCGCATGTAAATTTGCGGTGTGGTCCAAGGTATGGAGATAAGTCCTTGCGTATTCCATAATGAACTCTTTCCGAATGCGGCAGTCCCTTTGGGCCATAGGCTGTCATCGAACCCTTTGGAAAACCAGTGGCGAGGTGCATTGTCTTCGGTGATGAACTTCCATTTGTATTTATGTTCCTTGGCCGTCGATACGACGGGTTGTATCTTTACGTCGCTTTGCGGCATGTTGATGCATTCCAAGATTTTATCTTTCAATTCTCCTGTGGGTGAATATGGTTTCAATATGCGCCGGTCATAGGTGTAGATGCCGTTCTTCTCGATTTCCACGTCCGACAACTGTGTGTAAACGGCTGCGTTAAGTCCATAATAATAATGGTCTTTGATTTTGTCAGCCAAGTCGTTGAACATGATGGTAAAGTCTTCCGGTGTTTCCACAGTCGTGTATCCGAAGTCGCCGCCCGGCCAGATATGTCCGGGTACTTTTAGCGTGATGCCTCCGTATTCACCGTTGACGCAGGCACGTTTCTGGTCGATGGGGCAAGAAGGGTAGGGGTAGCTGTGAGAGTCCTTGATGTCACCGATTTCGGCATCGTTCCATCCGCTGGCGCAGCAGACAAGGCTTTGCGGGCTGACTTTGTCGATGACTACTTGCGTCATCCGTTCGGTGTCGAACTGTCCCCACCCCTCATTGAATACGACCCATTGCACGATGCTCGGATGGTTTTCGAAAGCATCTATGATGCGGACAGCTTCCTCTTCAAAGTTCTGCCTTGCAAAGGCTTCGTGTCCGGCAGGAAGGTTAGGACTGGGCAGGTCTTGCCATACTAATATCCCTTCGCGGTCGCAATGCATGTACCAGCGTGACGGTTCCACTTTGATGTGTTTGCGTATCATGTTGAAGCCAAGTTCTTTCATCGCTTTGATGTCGAACAGGAGGGCTTCGTCGCTAGGTGCCGTGTACAGTCCGTCCGGCCACCAACCTTGGTCCAATGGTCCCATTTGGAAGATTTGTGTATCGTTCAGGAAGATGCGTGGTGTGCCGTCCACGTTTTTCACTTCAATCTTGCGCATGCCGCAATAGCTTTTCACGGCATCGGTTTGTTGTCCTTCCGAAGATAGTGTGATGTTGAGGTCGTAAAGGTAGGGATGTTCTGGCGACCACAGTTCCGGAGCGTTTACAGGCAAGGTGCATGGAGTGCCTGTGGCTACGCCTTGCAATGAAGCTACAGTGTTACCGTCGGGGTCTGACAACCGGATGTCGGCAGTGGCTTCGCTGTCGCCGGTAGCGTTCACTTGCAGTTTGAAGCAGGAATTGTCCACGTCCGGTTCGATAGACAACCGGGTGATATGTACCGGATTCACCGGTTCGAGCCAAACCGTCTGCCAGATGCCGCTGACTGGAGTGTACCAACATCCCCACTTGTCCAAGGCTTGTTTGCCTTTAGGTTGGCCTTCTGCTCCCGTATTGTCATGGATATAAACGGCTATTTCCTGCTCGCCTCCGTCTGTTAGTGCAGAGGTTATGTCGAAATAGAACGGGTCGTAACCTCCCGTGTGTTGGCCTACTTTTTTTCCATTGACATAGACAATCGCTTTCCAATCCACGGCATCGAAATGCAACAGGATGTTTTTCCCTTTCATGCTTTCCGGTATCGTCAGAGTTCGCCTGTACCAATAGCATTGGTTGTCGCTTTCTTCCATTACACCGGAGATGGCCGATTCAAGTGGGAAGGGCACGAGTATTTTCTTGTCATAAATGAAATCGGGGCTGTAAGCTTCGTCTTGTATGGCTTTCCGCAAGTCCCAAATGCCATTTAAGTTCATCCATTCTTGGCGTTCCATTTGTGGACGGGGGTATTCGCCGAGCACATTTTCCGGGTCAAGGGTTTCGCTCCAAGGTGTCATCATGGGGCCTTGCTTCATTTGCCATTCTACGGCATTTGCCGTCCGTATGCCTGTGAGCAATAGCAGGCTTACGGCAATCATGTGTTTTATTTTCATAATGGTCATTTTAGAAATGGATGCGGGGGCATGTTCACCCCGCATCCAAAGGTTAGGTGTTTTTTATTTCACGATAAACTTTTGGGCAGTTGTCTTACCGTCCTTGTCTGTAGCTTTCAGGATATAGATGCCCGAATTGAGGTTGTCGATGAGCGTGGTGCCGGCTTTTACGTCCATTTCAGTTATGGCAGTTCCGTTTACGGTGTAAACCGTGACATGCATATCCGTGCCGGTGCAAATGGTGGCCAGGTTATCATGGGCGCGTACTTCTATTCCGTTTCCTTGGGCAATGTTTTCCTTGATGCTTTGGGGATTCTCTCCCGGGTCGAGGTACAAGCCATAGATGTTGGCACCGATATTATCCCTGTCGGGTAAGTTATAGACTACGTACAAGTCATGTATTCCGCTTAAGTCTGCCAAATCGCCGGCTGTCGTCAGCTTGTTGCCCCAACTTCCGGTGCCTTGTGCCCTGACGACAGCTACGGGTTCGCGTCCTTCGAGTGTCGCATTCAATTCTTCCAGGTTGGTGACATTCTCCCAGTCGATGTCGTTCAAGTCTGTGTAAAGCGTAAAGTTTGCATCTTCTATGGTACTGCCAATATATGACGGTTCGCAGGATGCGTTGATGAAGACCTTTTGATAGTAATTGTCCTTGAAGTCGATGCCTTTGTAAGCGACGACTACGCCGGCTTTGGTGAACCCGATGTTGCTTCCTTCGCATCGTGCATCCCCGCTGATGGGCTTAATGACTTCCCATTGTATGCCTTGGTTGGTGTCAGTTCCTTCCGTAGCCCCGTTTTCTCCTGTCGTGACGAACACTACGGCATTCTTCGATGGTTCTACGTTTTCATATACCACGCCGCAATCCGGATTTTCAAACCAGAGGGAATCCTTGACCAGTTCGATTTTCTGCAGATTCGTGGCATCTCCCCACTTGATGAACAGGCGATGGCTGCCGGTCACATCTTGTAACCGGGTGGCTACCGGAGTGAAGCTGTTCCATTCCTGTATGTTGATTCCGGTCCATGTCCGTGCTATCATATTTTCGGGTTTAACCTCGTCTATGTAGAATTCCATATATTCCATGTATCTTTCACCGTCGTGACCGATATAGGCCACCAGTTGTTGGAACTCTCCGTTACCGAAGTCTATTTCCTCGGTGGATTTGACGATGAATCCGTCGTTTGTACTTCCCCAGCATCCCGTTTCTTCGTTGTATTTTGCATCCTTGTAGGGATCTTCTTCCGGATTCTCCGGAACGTCTACCGCCCTCACAAGGGCAGAACCGTCGATGACGGTGGCCAGGTCTTCGTATCCTTCCATTTCGCCGGGCCATGGTTGCAGGCCTTCCTCTTCTTCCGGTATAGCTTCTTCGTAGAATTTCACGGAACGCAAGTTCCCGCTTCCGGCACGGAAAGTCAGCCATACTTTCTGTTTGCCGGTAGGACGTGCGAAACCGTCTTCTTCTTTCATGTTTTCGGCAAACATGTCGAACTGGTGGTAACCGAAAGTCCTTTCCACCCTGATTTCATTGAACGGGACGGCTTCTTCCGGAGTAGCCCCGGCACTGAGTACGACGTATTTGGCTTCACCATACGTGCCCCATCCGTTGGCAAACTCCACACCGGTAGCCTGATAGGCATTTCCGTCTGTTCCGAAATCTACCTCTCCCAATCCGATGACGGTGTTTTCGCTAGTGTTACCTATGTTTCCGTATCCCACGTCAAAAGACGCGTCTGTCACCAATTCGATGTTTTCCGCATTGCTCTTCATGAGCGGGATAAACAAGTCGCCGGTAGCAGGTTGAGGCTCTTCCGGGTTCTGTCCCGGATCCAAATACAATCCGTAGATGTTGGCACCGATATTGTCCCTGTCGGGCAAATTATAGACCACATATAAATTATGTACGCCTTCCACATGGCTTAACGGGGCTGTAGTGGTGAGTTTGTTGCTCCACGCGCCGGTACCTTGTGCCCTGACTACAGCCACCGGCTCACGGCCTTCGAGCGCGCCATGCAGCTCGTCTAAGTTAGTCACGGTGGCCCAGTCGATGTCGTCCAAGTCTACATATAAAGAGTAATTAGCCTCTTCTGTGGTGCTGCCGATATAGGTCTTGTCGCAAGAAGCATTGATGAACACGTCCTTATAATAACCGTTCTTGAAGTCTATGTCTTGGTACATTACCACCACGCCGGCTTTTGTATAACCGATGTTGCCGCCCTCGCATTTGGCATCCCCGCTGATGGGTTGGATTATTTTCCAGGCAGTTTCGCCTTGGGACACGTCTCCGCCTTCCGTAGCTCCGGATTCGCCTTTGGTCACGAATACCACAGCATTCTCCGACGGTTGTGCGTTGTCGTAAACGACTCCGCAGTCCGGATTCTCATACCAGACGGGTTCTTTGACCAAATCTATCTGGTGGAGGTTCGTGGCATTGCCCCATTTCACATACAGGTGATGGCTGCCCGTTACCTCTTTCAACGTAGTGGCCACCGGTGTGAACTTGTTCCATTCCTGTATATTGATGCCCGTCCATGTCCTGGCAACCATGTTTTCCGGTTTTACTTCGTCGATATAGAATTCCATGTACTCCGTGTATCTTTCGCCGTCATGCCCGATATAGGCCACTAATTGTTGGAATTCTCCGTTGCCGAAGTCTATTTCCTTGGTGGATTTGACGATAAACCCGTCGTTTGTTCCGCCCCAACATGCCGTATTTTCATCGTATTTGGCATCTTTGTAAGGGTCTTCTTCCGGATTTTCAGGTACTTCTACCGCTCTCTCAAATGCGGCAGCTTCTATGGAGGTCGTGATGTCTCCGTAGCCTTCTGCTTGGTTGGGCCAAGGCTGTACGCCTTCCATACCTTCGGAAAGGGCGTTTTCATAGAACTTCACCGAACGCAGGTTGCCTTGTCCGGCACGGAATGTCAGCCACACTTTCTGTTTACCGGTGGGAAGGGCGAATCCGTCTCCTTTGTCCATATTCTCGGCAAATAGTTCAAACTGATGGTAACCGTAAGTGCGGGTCACGGTCATTTCGTTGAACGGGACGGCCTCTTCTGCCGTGGCTCCGGCACTGAGGACTACAATCTTCTCCTCGTCGTAACTGCCCCATCCGTGGGCGAACTCCACTCCGGTGGCTTTGTAGTTCGTCCCGTCTGTACCGAAATCCACTTCTCCCAAACCGATGACGGTTTCCGTCGAAGTGTTCCCGATGCAGCCGTAACCTACATCAAAACTCGCATCTTTTACCAACTCAATGTGGGATGCGTTGCTTTTCATGAGTCCGACGACCAGGTCTTCGGCCATCGCCTGACTTGTCCCCAATAAGGACAGTACTCCTACGAGTAACGTGTTTTTTCTCATTGTGATTAACTGTTTAATTTATGGGTTAAGTTGTAATGAAGTATTGCGGGTGCGCCCACGATACTTGTTTTTTATGGTTATCAAAGATCTCGACGCTGTAAATTTACACCTTTATGATATAGCGGAAAGAGAATAAACGCGTCAAATAGTGGTAGGGTTGAATCAATACGCTCTTTTTGGGCACAGGTTGGCGCATTTGCTTTGTTTTTTATCCGCTTTGTACTATCTTTGCCCATGTAAAATAAGGCACAAATGAAAGCAAAGATAGATTGCATATTGGACTTCCTGAAAGATGTGGCGGCGCATAACGACCGGGGATGGTTTGCAGGACACAAAGGGCAGTATGAGGAAGCGCACGGGCTTTTCGAGGAGATGGTGCAGGCACTTATCCATCGTATCGCGGCATTTGACGGTAGTGTGGCACACCTTACGGTAAAGGATTGCACGTATCGTTTTTATCGCGACACGCGTTTCTCTGAAGACAAATCGCCCTATAAGCGCCATTTCGGAGCCTATATCAACGCCTGCGGCAAGAAATCCTGGCATAGCGGTTATTATTTCCACCTTCAGCCCGGCGAATGCTTGTTGGCCGGTGGGTCGTGGTGTCTGCCTTCGCCGATTCTGAAAGCTGTCCGCCAGTCCATCGTGGACGAGGTGGACGAATTCCGTTCTATTGTGGAGGCGGCAGATTTCAAGGCGGCATTTCCCGTCATAGGCGAGACGCACTTGAAAACCCTTCCTAAGGGCTTTCCGAAGGATTTCCCTTATCCGGATTATTTGAGGCCGAAAGATTACTCCGTTTGCCACACGGTGCCGGATGATTTCTTCCGTGATGAAAACTGGTTGGACCGTACGGCCGAGATTTTCGAGTTGATGAAGCCCTTCAATGATTTTGTGAACTATACGATTGACGAATGCGAGTGAATCGTAAGATGCCGGACTGATGATTATATTTAACCTGAAAATAAAGAAAATATGAATGTAGGAGACAAGGCGCCCGAGGTGCTGGGCGTGAACGAACAAGGAGAGCAGATTTTGTTGAGCCACTACCGTGGAAAGAAAGTGGTGCTTTATTTTTATCCCAAGGACAATACGTCGGGCTGTACGGCCGAAGCTTGCAGCCTGCGCGACAACTATTCTGCGCTGAAGGATAAAGGATACGAGGTAATCGGGGTAAGCGTGGACAGTGCTGATTCGCACAAGAAGTTCATAGAGAAACATGAGTTGCCTTTCACGTTGATTGCCGATACGGACAAGTTGTTGGTCAATGAGATGGGCGTATGGGGAGAGAAGAGCATGTATGGCCGCAAGTATATGGGAACTTTCCGCACCACCTTTGTCATTGATGAAGAAGGAGTGATAGAGAAGGTCTTCTCCCCGAAAGAAGTCAAGACCAAGACGCACGGCGAACAGCTGCTTGCGTTGTAGATGGCATAGCCGAAGTTACGGCCGCCCTTCCATATACCTATTTATATATATGGGAGGGCGGCTGTTTTTTAGTCAAGGCCGGAGAAACGGGTCAGCGGTTCAAGTAATGCCGGGCCACTTCGAGGGCCGTATGGATATTGTCGCAGATGTTTTTCTTGCCGAGCAGTTCATAAAATCCGCTTTTCTTGAGGGCTTCGTGTACTTTCGGATTAACTCCGGACAAGATGATGTGCACCCCTTCGCGATGGCTCATCTCGCACAGGTTGGTCAGGTTGTGGATACCCGTAGAGTCGATGAACGGAACTTTCCGCATGCGGATGATACGTACCTTAGGCTGTTCCTTGGTTTGTAGTACGACCTCTTCAAACCGGTTGGCAATGCCGAAGAAGTAAGGGCCGTTGATTTCGTAGACCTCCGTGTGGTCGGGAATGTGCAAGTGTTCTTCCGAAATCACGGTGCCGTCGGCATCCGTAGGGACGATTTCATCCTTAAAAAGGTTCACCTCCGTGGTTTCCATGACCCGCTTGATGAACAACAGGCAGGCCAGTACCAGTCCGAACTCAATGGCTACGGTCAGGTCGAATATCACGGTGAGGAAGAAAGTGATAAGCAAGACGGCCACATCGGACTTAGGATTGCGCAAAAGTTCCCTGAATGTCCGCCAACCGCTCATGTTATAGCTCACAATGACCAATACGCCCGCCAGACAGGCCATAGGAATGTATTGCGCCAGTGGCATGAGCAACAGGAAAATGAGCAGCAGCACGATAGCATGCACGATACCGGCCACGGGCGTGCGTCCCCCATTGTTGATGTTCGTCATGGTACGGGCGATGGCACCGGTGGCAGGGATGCCGCCGAAGATGGGGGAGAGGATGTTGGCGATGCCCTGTCCCACTAATTCCTGGTTCGAGTCATGATGGTCGCCGATGACACCGTCGGCCACGGTGGCCGAGAGCAGCGATTCGATGGCTCCCAGTATGGCGATGGTGATGGCAGGAGCCATCAGTTGCTTGATGCTTTCCCAGTTCAGTTCGGGTACGTTCATGCCCGGAAGTTCGGCTTTAATCATGAAGCGGTCGCCGATGGTTTCCACTTGCGTCGCTATACCGTATTGTTTCAGCAGGTAGACTCCCACGGTCATGACGATGATGGCAATGAGCGAACCCGGAATCTTGTGGGTCAGTTTGGGGGAGAGGGCGATAATGGCCACGCTGACTATACCCACGGCGGTGGACCATACGTCCAAGCTGCCGAAGTGGCGGATGTACACGATCCATTTCTCTATGAAATCGGCCGGCACGTTGTCGATGGTCAGTCCGAACAGGTCTTTGATTTGCGTCGTGAAAATGGTCACGGCGATTCCGCTGGTGAAGCCTACCACGATGGGATAGGGGATGTATTTGATGATGGTACCCAGATGGAATACGCCCAACAGAATCAGGAACACGCCGGCCATGACGGTGGCCACAAGCAGGCCTGCTTCGCCGTATTGTTGTATGATGCCGTAGATGATAACGATAAAAGCCCCCGTCGGTCCGCCGATTTGCACACGGCTTCCGCCAAACAGGGACACGGCCAGTCCGGCGATGATGGCCGTGATGATGCCCTTCTCAGGTGTCACGCCGGATGCAATGCCGAAGGCTATGGCCAATGGCAGGGCTACGATGCCCACTATGAGGCCGGCCATGATGTCTGCCGTCAGCTTTTCTTTGTTGTACTCTCTCAAGTCAAGGAATAGTTTAGGCTTGAATTCAAATTTGCTCATAATCTGATTATTTTGGATTTGTATATCCTGATTGTTTTTAAGGAAGTGCAAAGATAGCCCTTTTATGTCACAAACTCTAATAAATTGCTAAAAAACGTTTTTATGCGGAGGTTGGAAATGATAAAATGTTTGTGGATATGGGGGAAAAACGATACTAAAGCCTCAAAATGGGGTGGAAAGCAAAAATTAAATGTTATCTTTGCGATTAAAATTATTCACTATTAAAAACATTTTAAGTTATGTTCGAAGGTCAACCTAAAGGTCTTTATGCATTGGCGTTGGCCAATACGGGCGAGCGTTTCGGTTACTACACGATGCTAGCCATTTTCACGTTGTTCTTACAGGCGAAATTCGGATACTCGGCCGGTGAGACATCCACAATTTTCGGTGTGTTCCTCGGGGCGGTTTATTTTGTGCCGCTTTTTGGTGGAATGTTGGCCGACAAGTACGGGTTCGGCAAGATGGTCACGCTCGGTATATTCATCATGTTCATCGGTTACTTGTTGTTAGCAGTCCCGACGGGTGCTGATGTGGCCGGAAAGTCCATGATGTTCGGTGCGTTGGCATTGATTGCTTGCGGCACGGGACTTTTCAAAGGCAACCTGCAAGTCATGGTCGGCAACCTCTATGATGCGCCAGAGTACAGGGACAAGCGCGACACGGCGTTCAGCCTCTTCTACATGGCCATCAACATCGGTGCGCTGTTTGCCCCCACGGCGGCCACTAAGATGACTAATTACGTGTTGGGCATGAACGGCTTCACTTATAATGCACAGATTCCTGCCCTTGCCCACCAGTATATGGATAATGCGGCGGGAATGACGGCACAGTCTGCCGCCACGTTGGAGTCGCTCAAGGCCGCACAGGGATTCACGGGTGACACGGCGGTTTTCTGTCAGAGTTACATCGAAAAGTTGTCCGAAGCTTACAATTACGGCTTTGCCGTGGCATGTGTTTCGCTTATCGTGTCCATCCTTATATACTATGGCTTCCGCAGCACTTTCAAGCATGCCGATTATAACGCGAAGACGGCATCTGACGGGCATGTACCCGTGGAGGAACTGTCTCCGGCCGAGACGCGCCAACGCATCACCGCGCTTTGTCTTGTGTTTGCCGTGGTGCTCTTTTTCTGGATGGCTTTCCACCAGAACGGCTTGACGCTTACGTTCTTCGCGCGCGATTATACGCAGGCTTCGGCTTCGGGCTTGTTGGGCATGACGTTTAATGTGTTCAATTTGGTGCTGATTATTGCTTTGGTGTATGCCATGTTCTCTCTCTTCCAAAGCAGGACAGGCCGCGGCAAACTGGTTTCCGGTCTGGTGGCAGTAGCTTCCGTGGGCGTTCTGGCGGGGCAGTATGCAACAAGCGATGCCGAGGTGGAGATCCTGCCGCAGATTTTCCAACAGTTCAATCCGTTCTTCGTGGTAGCCTTGACACCGGTTTCGTTGGCGATATTCGGTTTCTTGGCCAAGAAAGGAAAGGAACCTTCGGCTCCTCGTAAAATCGGGTTGGGGATGCTGATTGCCGCCTGCGGTTTCGGTATCATGGCTTTCGGTTCCATGGGATTGCCTACGCCCGATGCGTTGGCTCAGGGTGCCGATGTCAGCTTGGTCTCGCCCAATTTGCTCATTTCCACTTATCTTGTGTTGACGTTTGCTGAGTTGTTGTTGTCTCCCATGGGCATTTCTTTCGTGTCTAAAGTGGCTCCCCCGAAGTATAAGGGTATGATGATGGGTGGTTGGTTCGTGGCCACGGCTATCGGCAATTACATGGTGTCTATCATCGGTTACCTGTGGGGCGGCATCGAGTTGTGGATGGTGTGGAGCGTGCTCATCGTGCTTTGTCTGCTTTCGGCCTTGTTCATCTTCTCCATTATGAAGAAGCTCGAAAAGGTGGCGTAAGGAATATTTTTCGGGAACTTTTCTTGTAAAGTTTCCGGATGAAGTGTAAAACCTCTGGGTGTCATTCTCTATTATACTGGCATTCAGAGGTTTAATGTTTTGTGTAGAGCCGTGAAATTCTTTGCGCCAAATGAAAAATCAATCTCAGCCAAACGATTTTTCATTCGGCTGAGATTGATTTTTCATTTGGCGCATGTTGTTTTTCAGATTTCCTACATGAGGAATTTGTAAATCTTTATACCCTGACTCCCGGGCTTAGCGGTCTTCCCAGATTTCGGCCATCGCCTTGCGTGTCTTTTCCGGAATGGCCGGTGTGGCCGGATAGCCGATGGGGATGATGGCTGCCGGATACCACTCGTCAGGCAGATTGAAAAGCTCTTGGCAGAGTTGCACGCGGAAGTTGCACACCCAACAAGTGCCCAATCCTTGTTCGGCCGCAGCCAGGCACAAGTGCTCTATGGCGATGGCCACGTCGATGTCGGCATGGTTTTTCTCGTCATACCGCCGCGTCCAGGCCGCCCCGTGGTTTTCGCAGACCAAGATATAAGCCGGAGCCTCGCGGAACCATTCCTTGTCGTAACATTGCTGCAGGCGTGCGCGGTCGTCTTCGCCGGTGAAGAGGATGAATTTCCACGGCTGCCTGTTGACGGCCGAGGGAGCCAGGCGCGTGCATTCTTTGATATATTCCATTTTCTCTGCCGGAATGGCATCCGGCTTGAAGGCACGCACGGAATAGCGTGCGTGGCAAAGGTCTTTGAAGTCCATAATCATGTATTTTGTGGTTCAGTGAACAAATGTACACAAAAAACAATAAAGCTGTATTTTATGCGGCAGAAAATAAGTATTTCTTCACAAAGTATAAATGAGGGTAAATAAAATCCTGAAAAGTTTGTGGGTATGGCAAATAGTGTTACCTTTGTGATATGCGATTCCTGTGTATGTGAGAGATGAAGGAGAAGCATACTAAACCCAATATATTAATTAAAAAATGAAGAAATCATGTTGACGCAAATTATCATCACTTCTATGGCAGCCGTATTTTCGCTGCCCCAGTTACCCTACGAGAGCAATGCCTTGGAACCTGTCATCAGCAAGGAAACCATAGATTATCATTATGGCAAGCATTTACAGGCATACGTGAATACGTTGAATACGTTGGTGAAAGGCACCGAGTATGAAAAGAAGAATCTGGAAGAGATCGTACGCCATGCACCGGCCGGTCCGTTGTTTAACAATGCGGGCCAGGTGCTCAATCATACACTGTATTTTGAACAGTTCCGTCCGGTGGGGGCTGAAGGCCCGGCAGTGCCGGAAGGCAAGTTGGACAAGGCCATCCGGACTGCATTCGGAAGCTTTGACGAATTCAAGGAGAAAATGGCGGCAGCCTCCACCGGTTTATTCGGTTCGGGTTGGGCGTGGTTGGCGCAAAACGAAAAGGGCGAATTGGTTATCGTACAATGTCCTAACGGCGGCAATCCTGTGACGATGGGCTACGTGCCCCTGTTGGGATTCGATGTTTGGGAACATGCCTACTATGTGGACTATCGCAATCGGCGTGCCGACCATATCGCAGCTTTGTGGCAGATTATTGATTGGAAAGTAGTGGAGAATCGAATGAAATAGGCTTTCCGTATGGGAAAGTATATTTTCGATTAGTTAAGGTTGGACCGCCTGTTGTCGTGAAGATAACAGGCGGTTTTTAGTATCCCTCATGGAATGGGGAAATCATTGGGTGTCTAATGATTTGATGTAGCTGTACATCAGTTTGTAGAAAGGTGTGCGGCATAGCGTATGGCTGTTGCCCACTAGGATAAGCTTCATGCGTGCCCTCGTGATGGCCACGTTCATACGGCGCAGGTCGTGCAGGAATCCGATTTGCCCGTTCTCGTTGCTCCGCACCAAGCTGATGAGGATGACGTCGCGCTCCTGCCCTTGGAACCCGTCTACGGTGTTTACGCTCAGCAGATGGCGGTAGGGTTTGAAAAAGGCATCCCGGCGCAACAGGGTGCGCAATAGTTGCACTTGACCTTTGTAAGGGGAGATGAGCCCGGTGTCGATGCGTTCCGCCAATATCCTTTCCTTGCCTATCTTTTGGAAATAGGCCTTCAGTATGTTCAGGGTGAGTCGTGCTTCTTCGGGGTTGGAACGGCTAGTGCTGTCCGGATTGCGGGTTTCTTCGAAGTCGGGTATCCCTGCCGTCGGGGGAGCCGGTGCGGATACCGGATTGGAAGGTTCTTCTGTCAGGTATGGGGCGGTTTGTTCCTCGTCTGCCGTGTCTATCCATTCCATTGGCGTGTCCCAGTCTAGAATGCCCCTGTATTTCACTTCCGGGGCACTTTCCACCTTCCCGTCGTAGAAGCATTCGCTAGAGAAGTGCATGATGGCATCGTTCATGCGGTATTGCGTGCGGAGCAGGCTGACAGCGGAAGGTTGGCGGGCGGCGATGGTTTCCATCAGCGTGCGGTCCAGTCCGCCCTTCAGGGCCTCGGGGCATTTCACGGTGGGAGGAAGTTGGCGGTGGTCACCGGCCAGGATGACGCGCCCGGCCTTTTGGATGGCAATCCAACAGGACGCTTCGAGGGCTTGGGCGGCTTCGTCGATGAACAAGGTTGAGAACTTTTTTCCTGCTAATACGCGGTTGGCACTGCCTGTCAGCGTGCAGGCAATGACCCGCGTTTCGTTGAACAAACTTTCGTTGATGGCGATTTCCAGTTCGGTTGCCCGGTCGCGTAGCCGGGCTATCTTTTGGTGGAAAGCTTCACGGCCCGACGACGGGCGGTGGGCGTACAGGTCGCGGATGGCTTTGCGGATGGCCCAGAGCGAGGGGTAGGAAGGATGTGCTTCGAAACGCCGTTCGTAGGTGAACGACAGCATCTTGTCATTCACGCGAGAAGGGTTTCCGATGCGCAGGACTGCCACGCCCCGGTCGGTCAGTTTCTCCGAAATCCAGTCTACGGCCATGTTACTTTGTGCGCACACCAATACTTGGCTCTCGCGGTGGAGCGTCTCGTAGATGGCTTCCACAAGGGTAGTGGTCTTGCCTGTTCCCGGAGGGCCGTGCACGATCATCACGTCTTTGGCACGCAACACTTCGTTGACTGCGGTTTCTTGTGTGGGATTGAGCCAAGGAAAACGTACTGGTTGGAATGTAAAGTGACCGGCCTGGGCCGTTCCGTGAAAAATGTCGCGCAATTCTGCCAAGCGGCCATGCCGTGCGGCACTTACCCGGTCCAAGGCTTCGAACATCAGGCGGTAGGTGGTTTCGTCCAAGTAGAGTTGCGCACCGACGCAGTCGTTTCCTCTCAAATGCGAAAGGGTTTCCGTGTCCGGCAGGGCTACCACCATCGTATTGCCGTCTACGAAGCTTACGGTGCCGGTAAAGTGGAAATAATGCAGTCGACCGCCGTGGTTGCCCTGTCGTAGCTCTCCGGAGGCATCTTGTGTGAAGAAACACACTTGTTTGCCCGGCTCGAAGCCATGGTCTTCTTCTGTATGCTCCGTGCGTTCTACTTCTATTACCAGTTGGTTGAGCGAGTTGTAATAACTCTTTCCTAAGGAAAGCGGGTACCAACATAGCCCTTGTTTGATTTTTCGGGTTATGCCGGCTATTTCCGTTTGGGTGCGGAATTGCGTTTTTTCGTATTCATATTCCAATTCGAGCAAGCGACGTTGCTGTTGGAGCCATAAGACAGGTGATGCAGGCATGGCGGCTTAGGATTTGGGATCGGTAGGAGAAGCATGCTCGGATTTCAGGTCGGCCCGGCTTTTGCTTTGGGTAACCAACCATACGCCTCCGAAAACCAAAAGGACGGCTGTCCCTTGACTCCATCCGAAGACTCCTAACCCCGTAGCTACGCTGACGATACAGGCTACGATGGGTTGCACGTAGTTGTACATGCTCACGATGGTGGGGCGTAGCAGTTTCTGTCCTGTCATCATCATGATATAAGCTAAATAAGTGGCCACGAAGACCACAAAAGCCGTTTCAAACCAAGTGGTTGGCGGAATTTCAGCCCATGGCAGTATGGCCAGATCCTTGTAGGTGAAGGGCAGGATGACGATGGTGGCGTAGGTGAACATCCATTTCATGCAGGTCACTACGGTGTATTTCTGTATCAGCTTCTTGAAGATAGTCAGGTAAACGGCAAAGCTGCATTGGGCGGTAAGGCACAGCAGGTCGCCCGTCAGGCTGCCATTGCCTTTTTGGGTGGCGTGTCCGTTGCCTAAGATAAGCAGCAGGGCACCGATGGCACCACAGAAGATGCCCAACACTTTTTTGTTCGTGACCGGTTCTTTCAGGAACAGGGCGGCCAGAATCATGGTCACGATGGGGAGTGTGGTGGTGACGATGCTGGCGTTGACGGGGGATGTCAGGGATAGCCCAATCGTAAAGCAGCATTGGTTGAACACGATGGCGAGCATGCCGGCAAAGAAAAACATCAGTAAGTCACGGGGAGCGACTTCTTCCTTATGGCGGCCGAAAAGGGAAGTGAGCCAAAAGCATAAGGCCGCACCGGCCGCCCGGAAACTTACCAATGCCAATCCGCTGATGCCGTGCGCCATGGCATCTTTGCCTAAGGGCGACATCAGTCCCCAGGCCGCACAGGCCGCAAACATGCAAAGGTGGCCTGTCAGGTTTTTATCTTTATACATCTTTCTTGAATTTATACGTATCGGAAAAACGACTGCAAAGTTAGTCGTTTCATCACAAATTTTAGCATCTTTCCGTTGCTTCTTTCTATGGGAAAACTTATCTTTGCTGAAGCGAGGACAGGATTCGGCCTGGCTGTTTGCTGTCTTTGGATAAAGAGGATTCTGAAAAACGCAGACTATGGATAAGATAGGTGAATACATACGGCGTATTGAAATAGACTCGCTTTGGAGCGGGCAGAAGCATATCGTGTGGGAATTGGACCGCAAGGTGAATATCCTGAGCGGTGTGAACGGGGTCGGCAAGAGCACGATTCTGAACAAAGTGATATTAAGGCTTTTGCAGGTGGTCAAAGACAGCTGTACGGACAAGCCCGACGTGAAACTGACATACGAACCGGTGGATGCGGTGACGGTAAGGTTCGATGTGGTGCGGAGCTTCGACCGTCCTTTGGTCCACAGCAATTTGTTGGAAAAATTAGCGGATGACAGGGTGGCTACAGAGCTAGACTGGCAGCTTTATCTCTTGCAGCGGCGTTTCCTGGACTATCAGGTCAATGTGGGGAATCGTATGATTGCCATGCTGACGAGCGGTGACCCGGAAGCGAAGGCCAAGGCCCAGGAGGCAGCTCAAGCCCGTGTGCAGTTCCAAGACATGGTGGACGAGCTGTTCAGCGAGACCGGAAAGAAAATCGTACGCAGTAGCAATGAAATACAGTTGGAGCAGTTCGGCGAGGTGCTTTCGCCTTACAAACTTTCTTCCGGCGAGAAGCAGATGCTCGTGATTCTGCTTACCGTATTGGTGGAAGACCGTCAGCCTTACGTGCTTTTCATGGACGAGCCGGAAATCAGCCTGCATGTAGAGTGGCAGCAAAGGCTGATTACGCTGATACGGCAGTTGAATCCGAATGTCCAAATCATCCTGACGACGCATTCGCCGGCCATGATCATGAACGGATGGATGGATGCCGTGACGGAAGTGACCGACATTACACAATAAATTTCTGAGGAAGGGAGGGGAGCGTTATGGCCAAAAGATTGTCTGAGAACCTGACTTCTTTGTATCTGGGAGCGGCGCAGAGGTTGAAACCCAAAACGGCACGGCGGAAAATCGTGGCGTATGTGGAAAGTTACGACGATGTGTTTTTCTGGCGGACCGTATTGGATGATTTTGAGGATGACAGCCGTTATTTTGAAATCATGTTGCCTTCCCGCAGTACGTTGGGCAAAGGGAAAAAACTGGTGTTGACGAACAAGCTCGGCCCCCAACTGGGAAATTATATGATAGCCTGCGTCGATGCGGACTACGATTATTTGTTGCAGGGCGCCACGCCGACCTCACGGCTGATTAACCGGAACCCTTTTGTGTTCCATACTTATGCATACGCCATCGAGAATTACCAGTGTTATGCGGAGACGTTGCACCGTGTCTGTGTAATGGCTACGCTCAACGACCGCCAGATTGTGGATTTTGAGAGTTTCATGCGGGAATATTCCCAACTCATCTGGCCGTTGTTCGTATGGTCGGTTTGGGTGTACCGGCGGAACCATTACCGGGAGTTTACTTTGACGGAGTTTGGCAATCATGTGAGTTTCAGTGATATTAATGTGTACCATCCCGAACAGACGTTGGAACTTGTGCGGCGGAGGGTCAACCGGAAGATAGCTTGGTTGCAACGCCACTTCCCACAGGCGAAGAAAGATTACGAGATGCTGAAGACGGAACTGTTAGGTTTGGGGGTCACCCCGGAGACGACTTATTTGTATATTCAGGGGCATACCTTGTTCGACAACGTGATTTCTCCCTTGTTGGATCCTGTTTGTATTTTGCTGCGTAAAGAACGTGAGCGTGAAATCCGTAATCTGGCCGAGCACGACACGCAGCGGCAAAACGAATTGTCGTGTTACCAACATAGCCAGAATTCCGTGGAGGACATGTTGCGGAAGAATGTAGGGTTTAAGGATGCGCCGCCTTATAAATTGCTTGAACGGGACATCCGGCGTTTGTTGGACCGCATGGATGCCGGAGCTATGCAAAATACTTGTCCAACTTCTTGATGAACATGTTTTGGCAGAATACGACCACGCTGTCGCCTTCCTGGATTTGTGTCAATCCGTTTACGTGCATGCCTTCGCCGTTTCGTACTAACCCTCCGATGGCTACTCCCGTCGGAAGGCCGAGGTCTTTCACCGGTTTCTTGGTGACTTTGGCCCCGGATTTTACTTCGAATTCAGCCACGTCGGCATCGGCCACGGTCAGGCATTTCACGTTGGTAACGTCCGAATCCAACATCATCTGGTAAATATGACTGGCGGCAATCGTCTTTTTGTTGATGATGGTGCCGATATCCAATCTTTCGGCCATGGAGATATAGTCCAGGTTATCTATTAGCGCCACGGTTTTCCGCACTCCCAACCGTTTGGCCGTAAGGCAAGCCAGGATGTTGCTTTCGCTTTGTCCGGTCAGGGCCACGAAAGCTTGGGTGTGCTGTATGCCTTCCGTAATCAGTAACGAAGAGTCGCGTGCGTCTCCGTTGATGACCATCACGTCGCTGTCTCCTAAAGCCTCGTTCAGCTCGTTGCAGCGGGCGGGGTCGCTTTCTATGATCTTCACCTCCATGTATCCCGGGACATTCAGGGCGGTGTGCATGGCCGTGCGTCCGCCTCCCATGATCATGACGTTTTTCACGTCTTCATAATGTTCTTTGCCTACAATCTTTCGGATGTAAGGAATGTATTTCTTCGTGGTCATGAAATACACGATGTCGCCCAGTTGAAGCGTGGCATCACCGTTCGGGATGATGGTCATGTCGTCTCGTTTGACTGCCACGACATGGTAGCAAGTGTCCGGACCGCACAGTATCTTCAGCGGGATGTTGAGGATTTCTGCGGTTTCACGCAACTTGATGCCCAACATGACGAGTGCCCCGTCGTGCACTTCCCACCACTGCCTTATCCAACTATGTTTGATGCCTTCTATGATATCCCGTGCGGCCAGTATTTCCGGATAGATGAGGGAACTGATACCCATGTTCTTGAAAAAGCTTTTGTATTCTTCGTCCAAGTATTCCGCATTGTCGATGCGCGCTACGGTTTTCCGCGCCCCCAAGGTGTGGGCCAACATGCAGCAGGTGATATTTTTCATTTCGTCTGGCATGACGGCGATGAACAATTCGGCATGTGCGGCTCCGGCTTCTTTCAGGCCGCTGATGGAAGTCGGTTTTACGTTGAGGGTCATGAGGTCAACGTTGTCGGCTACTTTTGAAAGTTTGTCTTCGCTTTCGTCTATCAACGTGATGTTCTGGCTTTCTTTGGCTAAGAGTTGTGCTAAATGTGTGCCTACAGCCCCGGCACCGGCAATGATAATCTTCATGGATTTACTTTTGTGAAATGGAACGGAGTTGTGACACGATGGCATCCCGGTCGATTCCGGCTATTTGCCGTAGTTGTTCCACCGTGCCGTGTTCTACGAAATAATCGGGCAGTCCCATCCGTGTTACTTTAGGGAAGAAGTCATGGTAGGACATGTATTCTAATACGGCAGACCCTAATCCTCCGCAGATGACTCCGTCTTCTATCGTGATGATTCGGGAGAAATGCGTTCCAACTTCGTGTAAGATGTTTTCGTCCAACGGCTTGAGGAAACGCATGTCATAGTGGGCTACCGTGAGAGGATGTCCTTCTTGTGCCTGTTGTTGTTCGAACAGGCGGATGGCCTCTGCCGCCGTGTTGCCGATGGGGCCTAACGAAAGCAGTGCGATGTCCTTTCCTTCTTTGAGAAGTTGTCCTTTCCCCACTTCGATGGCTTCAAAATCACATTGCCAGTCGGTCAGCACGCCCCGTCCGCGTGGGTAGCGGATGACGAACGGGCCTTGGTTGGGGAGCTGTGCCGTGTACATGAGCAGGCGCAGTTCTTTTTCGTTGAGTGGGGAAGAAAGGATGAGGTTGGGGATGGGGCGGAGCGCGGCCAAGTCGAATGCGCCATGGTGCGTGGGACCGTCTTCACCCACCAGTCCTGCGCGGTCTAAACATAACACCATGTTAAGGCGTTCTATCGCAATGTCGTGGATGAGGTTGTCGTAGGCTCGTTGGGCAAAGGAGGAATAAATGTTGCAAAACGGGATGAGGCCGTCTTGTGCCATGCCCCCGGAAAAGGTGACGGCATGCCCTTCGGCGATGCCTACATCGAAGGCCCGGTCCGGCATCTCCTTCATCAAGACATTCATTGAGCAGCCCGACGGCATGGCAGGTGTCACTCCGATGATTTTCGGGTTCATCCGGGCCAGTTCGAGTAAGGTCTGTCCGAAGACATCTTGGTAACGTGGAGGCAGGTTGCTCGTGTCCGTCTGTATGCGTTCGCCGGTTTCCTTGTCGAATTTGCCCGGTGCGTGCCAGATGTCAGCCGCTTTCTCCGCCGGTTTGAATCCTTTGCCTTTGATGGTGTGTATATGAAAAAGTTTAGGGCCTTTCATGTCTTTCAAGACCCGGAGCGTGTGTACCAGTTCGATGACGTCATGACCGTCGCTAGGGCCGAAGTAGCGTATGTTCATTCCTTCGAATACGTTCTGTTGGTTGCTGATAAGCGACTTCAGCGAGTTGTTGAAACGGATGAGTTGCTTCCGGCGGTTTTCGTTGAGCCATCCCCAGTTGAATAGTTTACGGGAAGCGGCGAAACGCAGGCGGTTATAGAGACTGCTAGTGTGGAGTTGGTGGAAATAATGGTTCATTCCTCCCACACTGCGGTCTATGCTCATGTTATTGTCGTTCAGGATGATGAGGATGTCGTTTGGAGTGGAAGAAGCATTGTTCAATCCTTCGAAAGCCAACCCACCGCTCATCGAACCGTCACCGATGACAGCGATGATATGCCTTCTTTTTTCATCCTGATTGGCCGAGGCCACCGCCATGCCCAAAGCGGCGGAGATGGAATTGGAAGCATGTCCGCAGGTGAACGTGTCGTATTCGCTTTCGGAAGGAGAGGGGAAAGGTTTCAGCCCGTGCAGCTTCCTGTTGGTAGAGAAACGTTCCCGTCTTCCTGTCAGTATCTTATGGCCGTATGCCTGATGCCCCACATCCCATACGATGCGGTCGTAAGGCGTGTCGTACACATAATGCAAAGCGACCGTCAGTTCCACGACACCTAAGCTGGAAGCGAAATGTCCCGGATTGTCTGCCAACTCGTCGATGATGTCGCGGCGCAATTCCTCGCATACTTGCGGCAATTTGTCTATGGGCAAACGGCGCAAGTCGGCCGGTATGTTGATTTGCGACAGAAGGTTATATGTATTTTTGTTTGTCATCAGCTTGATTTAGTTCATGCAAAATTAGCATAATTTCATATATCTTGCTTACTTTTGCAAGAAAAAATACCGTTTTGACATTTAACGAATGTGAGATATGAAGTTTCGTACCACAGTAGAAAATGAGATGAAGGGATTGGATATCCATCCCGGAGACGGGCTTACCCTGTTGGGCTCTTGCTTTGCCGACCATATCGGCCGGCGTATGGTGCAGTCAGGGCTGGATGCGCATGCTAACCCGTTTGGGGTATTGTACAATCCGTTGAGTATAGCCGCGTGGTGCAGGGCGATGGCTACCGGAGAGCCGTTGCCCGAAGATATTTTTTTCGAATCGGGAGGACTGTGGCACAGTTGGTTGAATGACAGTTTTTTTTCTGCGGAGAACCGGGAGGAATGCCGTGCCCGTCTGGAAAACGTGCGCTGTGAAGAAGCTGCCCGGTTCAGGTCGCTGAAAGTCCTGTTTCTTACTTTGGGTACGAACCGTTATTACCGTCTGCATGACAACGGGCGGGTGGTGGCGAATTGCCATAAGCAACCCGGGGCATGGTTTACGGAAGGGCAGTTGGACGTGGAGGGGACGAAGGCTGAACTCGGAGAGGCTTTGGAGGCTCTTTGGCGGGTCAATCCGTCCTTGCAAATTGTTTTTACGGTCAGTCCTTACCGTTATGCCAAATATGGTTTTCACGGCAGTCGGTTGGGGAAAGCCGTGCTGTTGTTGGCCGTGGACGAGTTATGCCGGGCGTATGGGGGGCGTTGCTTCTATTTTCCGGCTTACGAGATTGTGTTGGACGAATTGAGGGATTACCGGTTTTATGCGGCAGACATGTTGCATCCGTCAGAGGTGGCGGTAGAGTATATTTGGGAACGTTTTTCCGAAGTCTGTTTCCCTGCGGAAACACGAAGCTTCATGGCAGAATGGGAGGCTGTGGCGAAGGCTTTGTCACACCGTCCGCTACATCCTGAATCGGCGGCTTACCGGGAGTTCCTGCGTCAAACTATGTTAAAGTTAGAACGACTTACTGAAAAATACCCGAACTTAGTCCGGACATCTGCATACGAGAATTTGAAAAGTCTGCTAAAATATTGAGGATTATGTCTTATACATTAGAAAGAATAGCTTCGTTGGTCGGTGCACATTTGTGGGGCGACGAAGCAGTGGAAGTCAGGTGGCTCCTGACAGATAGCCGTTCTTTGTGTTTCCCTGAAGATACTTTGTTTTTTGCGTTGGAAAGCCGCCGCAACGACGGGCACCGTTATATTTCCGAACTTTATAGTCGGGGGGTACGTTCTTTTGTGGTCAGCCGCTTGCCGGAAGACATGACATCCTGTCCCGATGCCAATTTCCTGCAAGTAGTCAGTCCGCTGAAAGCTTTGCAACGCTTGGCCGAACGCCATCGCGAGGCTTTCGGCATTCCGGTGGTGGGTATAACCGGAAGTAATGGGAAGACCGTGGTCAAGGAGTGGCTTTACCAGTTGTTGTCGCCCGGAAAGAGCGTCACCCGTTCGCCGAGGAGCTACAATTCCCAAATCGGAGTGCCTTTGTCCGTATGGAACCTGGATGAGAAAAATGAAGTAGGGCTTTTTGAAGCCGGAATTTCCGAGCCGGGAGAGATGGAAGCTTTGCAGTCGGTGATTCAGCCGACCATCGGGGTCTTCACTTGCCTGGGCGATGCGCATCAGGAGAATTTCATTTCGTATGAGCAAAAGTGTTTGGAGAAGTTGAGGTTGTTCAAGGATGCCAACGTCTTGGTGTACGATATGGACGATGCGCGTATAGCCGGTTGCGTCAACCGTTCGGCTTTCAAAGGAGAATACTTTGCATGGTCGCGGCAGCGGCGCGATGTACCTTTATATATCGCATCGGTGGAGAAGCGGGAGGCAGAGACGGTTGTATCCTATATATATAAAGGTAAGGAGTCATCTTACTCTATTCCTTTTATTGATGAGGCTTCGTTGGTCAATTCCGTGTCCTGTCTGGCCGTATGCTTGCATTTGGGGATGAGTCCCGAGGCGGTTGCCGCAAGGATGGCCGTGCTCGAACCGGTGGCCATGCGCCTGGAGGTGAAAGAAGGCCGTTCGGGTTGTACGCTCATTAACGACAGTTACAATTCGGATTATAATTCTTTGGATATCGCCCTCGACTTCATGAACCGGCGTCCTGATTGTGCGGGGCGGAAACGTACGTTGGTTTTGAGTGATATCGAGCAGGCTGGCGGTGCGCCTGAGGATTTATATGGCCGCGTGGCCCGTTTGGTGGCTATGCGCGGCGTGGAGAAGTTCATAGGAGTCGGTCCGTGCTTGTCTGCCGTACGAGGTCTGTTCGGTATGGAGGCATGTTTTTATCGTTCTACGGATGAATTGTTGGGCAGCGGTGTGTTGGACACGTTGCACGACGAAGTGATTCTCATCAAAGGGGCAAGGTCTTTCCGTTTCGACGTTTTGACGGAACACTTGGCCTTGAAGGTGCACGAAACGACATTGGAGGTCAATTTGAATGCCGTAGTGGATAATTTGAACTATTACCGCAGTTTCATGAAGCCGGAGACGAAGATGGTATGTATGGTAAAGGCGTCGGCTTACGGGGCCGGTGCTGTGGAGATTGCCAAAACCCTGCAGGATCATCAGGTGGATTATCTGGCCGTGGCCGTGGCCGACGAAGGTGTGGACTTGCGGAAGGCCGGCATTACGGCGAATATCATGATTATGAATCCGGAGATGAGCAGTTTTCCGACCTTGTTCGAGTACGACCTTGAACCGGAAGTGTACAGTTTCCGTTTGTTGGAAGCCTTGACTCACGAGGCGGAGAAAGAAGGGGTGACTCATTTTCCCATCCATGTGAAATTAGACACGGGCATGCACCGGTTAGGATTCGACCCGGAAAAGGATATGCCGTTGTTGGTGGAACGGTTGAAACGCCAGTCGGCTGTGATTCCCCGTTCCGTATTTTCCCATTTCGTCGGGAGCGACAGCGACGATTTCGATGCCTTTTCCGCCCGTCAGTACGAGTTGTTCCTGAAAGGCAGTGCGCAGCTTCAGCAGGCTTATAGTCATAAGATTCTGCGCCATATCTGCAACAGTGCGGGGATTGAGCATTTCCCGGAGCGTCATTTGGAGATGGTACGTCTCGGCTTGGGGCTCTATGGTATCAATTCCCGGAATAATGAGATTCTCCATAATGTCAGTACGCTCAAAACCACGATTCTCCAGATACACGAAGTGCCGAAGGAAGATACGGTGGGATACAGCCGCAAAGGGCGGTTGACGCGTGACAGCAGGATTGCAGCCCTGCCCATCGGTTATGCCGACGGGTTGGACCGCAAGCTAGGCTGCGGTCGTGCGTATTGCCTGGTCAACGGACAGCGTGCCCCGTATGTGGGCAATATTTGCATGGATGTCTGCATGATAGATGTGACGGACATAGATTGCCGTGAGGGCGATACCGCCATCATCTTCGGCGATGATTTGCCGGTGACGGTGCTGAGCGACGCTGTGGGTACGATTCCCTACGAAATTCTGACGGGAGTCAGTGCCCGGGTGAAGAGGGTGTATTATCAGGACTGACATAAAAAATGGAAATGGATAAGAATACTTTGCAGCATACTGATGTGGGACTGCCGACAGGCAATATGTTTGAGCAGGTTCGCGGTAAAATAATGACCGTGCGTGAGACGGTGGTGATATTAGATGCGGATATAGCAGATTTGTATGGTGTGGAAACCAAACGAGTGAACGAGGCTGTGAAAAATAATCCGGATAAGTTCCCGCTTACTTACATGTTTCGGTTGACACGTGAGGAAATGATATTTTTGCGGTCGAAAAATCCGACCGTAAAAATATCGTCTAAAAGTCGTGCCTTGCCTGCCGTGTTCACGGAAAGAGGATTGTATATGTTGGCTGCTATATTGAAAAGCAAGAAGGCTGTGAATGCGACGTTTGCTATATGTAAAACGGGTTAAAAGGCAAAATGGTTCGGAGCAAACGGAAACAGAATAACCTGTTTTTTTATCTGTTGGGTTACCGAAGTGAGTGAAGGTTATACATCTTTGATTTTACTTCTTTTAAAGACAGAAGAACATAAGGACAAAATCTTATCCTTATGTTCTTCTGTCTTCTTTGTTTATCCGGTTTGTAACTGTCTTACCCCAAGAAGGAAATCAGCACGCCGGCTGCCACGGCCGAGCCGATGACACCGGAGATGTTGGAGGCCATGCAGTAGTTCAACACATGGTTTTTCACATCATATTTGGTGGCGATTTCGTTGCAGACACGACTGGCCATGGGTACGGCACTCAGCCCGGTGGCACCGATGAGCGGATTGATTTTCTTCTTGCTGAACAGGTTGAATATCTTCACCATGACGATGCCGGAAGCAATGGACAACGCAAAGGCGAGGAATCCACCGATGACGATGCCTATCGTCTGCATGTTGAGGAACGCATCCACTGTCATCGTTCCGCCCACGCATAATCCTAAGAAGATGGTGGCCGCGTTCATGATGGAGTTGGAAGCCGCATCGAACAGGCGCGAAGTGTCGGCACCGATTTCTTTCAGCAAGTTACCGAACATCAGCATGCCGATGAGGGGTACTGCCGTGGGGACGAACAGGGCTACTACTGTCGTGACGGCAATAGGGAAGATGATTTTCAGTACACGCAGTTTTTTGATTTCCGTGGTAGACGGATGCAGTTTTTCTTGTTCCTTCATGTTAATCATCAGTTCCTTCTTCGTGCAGGTCAGTTTCACCACCAACGGGATGATGACCGGCACAAGTGCCATGTAGGAATAGGCTGCAATGGCGATAGGACCGAGCAAGTGTGGGGCCAGTTTGATGGTCGTGAAGATGGCCGTCGGGCCGTCGGCACCACCGATGATACCGAGCGAGGCGGCCTCTTTCGGCGTGAAGCCCATCAGGATGGCTACCAACAGCACGGCAAAGATGCCGAATTGGGCGGCGGCCCCGAAGATGGACAGGCGCAGGTTGCGCAGCATCGGACCGAAGTCTGTCAGGGCGCCTACTCCCATGAAGATGACGGGTGGAAGGAAACCTGTCTTGATGAGCATGTAATAAAGGAAGTTCATCAGGCCGAATTCATGGGCGATGTCGTGCAACGGCATTTCCCAGATGTTGGCTTTGCTGCCGTTGGCCAGTGTGACCATCCCTTGCGAGTCCGCTTGTATGACCCCCATCTCGCCGCCCGGGAAGTTGGCCAGCAACACCCCGAACGCAATGGGCACGAGCAACAGCGGTTCGTACTTTTTCACTATACCCAAGTAGAGCAGGACGAAAGCCAGCGCATACATGATGAGGAACGACGGGTCGGCAATGATGTTGCTGAAAGCCGTCATCTGGTATAGCTTGTTGAATATATCTGTTAACTGTTCCATAATTTACTGCTTGGCTATTTTCATGATTACGTCATCTTCTTCCACGGCATCGCCGGAGTTGACCAAAATGGCCGTGATGGTACCGTCGAATTCGGCGCGGATGGCATTATAGGTCTTCATGGCCTCGATGTAACCCAGGATGTCGCCCGCTTTTACGCGGTCGCCCGGTTGCTTCGGTGTTTCTTCCGTGTTTTTCACGCGGTAGAATTTACCTTCCAACGGAGCCGGGATGTCTTCGCCTTCGCCTGTGGCTGCGGCGGGTTGTGCCGCCGGTGCGGCTGATGTCTGTGCCGGTGCGGCTTGTTCTCCGTAGGCGATGTCCACTTTGTAAGATTGTCCGTTCACGGTAACGGTAACGGTAGAAGGCTGTGCCGGTGCGCTTCCTGCGCCGGCCGGTGCGGCGGCAGCCTCGCGTCTCTTTTGCAGGTCGGCCAGGAAGTCCTGTTTGGCCTTGCCGCTCTTGTAAGCCTCATACTGCGACGGGTGCATGGCATACTCGAAGAGTTCCTCGTCGTCTTGTCCAGTGTCCCATCCTTTTTCGGCCATCATCTGGCGGTATTTGTCCAGTTCGTCCGGATAGTTGGCTTGCGGGTCGGTGTCGGAGAACTTCCGTCCTTGCGCTTCGGCCAGTGCCTTCAGTTCCGGAGCCACTTCGCCCGGCAGGCGTCCGGCCTTGCCCAAAATCATGTCCCAGATGTCATCGGCAATCATGCTCCAACGTTCTTTGCCTTTCTCCATTTGGATGACGTTCATCAGGGCCAGGTTTTTCACATATTGGCTAAACGGGGTCACGAGGCAGGGATACCCCACCTTGGGCCAGATGTAGGCTACTTCGTCGAACAGCTTGACGAGTAATTCGTCCTGCGTCAGTTCGGCTTGCCCATGTTTGGCCTTCCATTTGTTGAGCGACTCCAAGTTGGTCTCCAGATCGGCCATGAGCGAACCCATCATGCCGCCCGGCAGTCCCGGGGCGATGAGCAGGGAGTTGTTGATACGGTTGAGCGGATTGCAGTATAATCCGAGGAAGTCGTCCATCATTTCCTGTATCTGCGAGCGTACCTCCATGTAGGCCGCCATATTGATTTCTTTCACTTTGAAACCTGCGTCCTTTAGCATGGCCTGTACGGCCAGGATGTCGGCGTGCCCCGTACCCCATGCCAACGGGGCTACGGCTGTATCCACATAGTCGCATCCGTTCTTGCATACTTCGAGGATGGAAGCCATGTTGAAGCCCGGTCCCGCATGGGAATGGTATTGCACGATGATGTCTTTCTTGTAAGCCTTGATGCCCGCACATATTTTACCGAGGGTTTCGGGGCGGCCGATGCCCGCCATGTCCTTGAGGCAGATTTCGTCGCATCCCAAGTCAATGAGTTGTTGGGCCATCTTCACGTAATATTCCACCGTGTGTATGGGCGAGTGGGTGATGCAAAGGCTGCACTGCGAAATCATGCCGGCTTCCTTGGCGTAGCGGATGCTGGGTGCGATGTTGCGGATGTCGTTCAGCCCGCAAAACGTACGGGTGATGTCCGTGCCCTGCGCTTTCTTGACTTTATAAAACAGGCGGCGCACGTCGGCCGGCACGGGACTCATGCGCAGGCCGTTCAGTGCGCGGTCGAGCATGTGGGTCTGGATGCCCGCTTCGTGGAACGGTTTCGTCCATTGGCGCACGGCGTTGTTCGGGTTTTCCCCGAAAAGCAGGTTTACCTGTTCAAAACCGCCCCCGTTGGTTTCCACACGGTCGAAACATCCCATCCGGATGATGGCGGGAGCCACTTTCACCAACTGGTCCACACGCGGCACGTATTTTCCGGCGCTTTGCCACATGTCGCGGAACACTAAGCTGAATTTTACTTCTCTTTTTTCCATTGTATGTTTTTTCTTTTAGATTTCGATGACTGTTTGTGCTTACAGGCGTTCTACCTTGCTCACGCTTCCTTTGCCTCCGGTGATTTGGCTGACGGCCTCCCGGATGACGGCCAGTGTCTGGGCATCGATGGCCGTGGCCGTACCGGGTGCAGGCTTCCGTTTCGGAGCCACCGTTTCTTCGGGGGCTACTTTGTTGACTATCTGAATCAGCCATTTGCCCAACTGGATGACAATCATGAGGATGATGAACACCGTAACCATGCCCACCACCATGAGTTGTAATGCTAAACCTATGTTTTCCATTGTTTTGGTGATAATTTATTATGTGAATTTGTCCTTTTGTGTCTGTTTCATGTTATTGCCCGCTAAATTACAAAATTTTCTTGTGGGATGGAAGAATAAGTGTGGAAAAATACTCTTAAAAAAATGCAATATCGGAACTCGGTATGTATGGAGACTTTTCAGGAAGTTGCTGAAAAGCCTGTTTGAAATAAATGATACGAAAATGCGGGTTTATGGAACAAAAAGAAAGGTAATAGCTTGTTTAGAGAGGGAACGAATGATTGTAAAAAACACCATTCAGACAATTTTCACTTCGTTTCCTTTATGTTTTTTTACAGTTTCGGGATGCTTTTAAATCTTGTTGATGGATTTTAAGAATCAATCTCAGCTGAATGATTTTTCGTTCGGCTGAAAAAACGTTTTTTTTCTCCGCAGGATGTGGAAAAAACATCTGCCCGATGGCGCGCCGACAGGTAGAAACCGGTGTAGGGAAGTACGTAAATCGCCATCTTTTTCTCTATTTGGAGGTCGGAAGTTGTCGAAATCAGGATGGCACAATGAGAGGTGGAGCTTCTTTGGGGCTTACGTGCTTTTCGCTTGTTTGCGCGTTGTATGCCTCATTCTTGTGCAAGAAGTAAGCAAAAGTTGTGGCAGGGGGCACAAAGGGTTTCTGCAAATGCGTGAGAATCGTTTCTTTTCTCCATGTGTGCCTGCATGTCCGGAATATGCGATTCTGAGGAGGCGGAAGTGACAATTTGACAAAATGATATTTGGACAAAAGAACATAAGAACAAAAAGCCTTTTAAGACTTGAAAATATGTTCTTTTGTTCTTATGTCTAAAATATAGATATTCTGTCTAAAAACAGTTCATACCGATGTCCGGGTCCTTATCTTTCCGCTTCGATTTCCACCCCGGCTTCGCGGCAATCGGCCCCCATCGGCGGATTTTCCTTGGTCAGGGTCAGGTGGATGCGGCTGATGGAAGGGAAGTTGTCGAAGAGCCTTTGAAGAATCCGCCCCGCCACGTGTTCCAACAACTTTGAAGGGATGTCCATTTCCGCTTTGATGCTTTCGTATAAGTCGGCATAGCTCACTGTGCCCTCCAACCGGTCGGTCTGCATGGCCTCGTTGAAATCCGTGTCGGCTTCCATCCCGACGTGGAAGTAAGCGCCTGTCAGTTGTTCTTGCGGATCCACGCCATGGTGGGCATAGAAACGTACGCGAGGCAGCAGGATGCGGCTGTTCTTCACTTTCATAGAGCCTATCCGCATCTGGAGGCGCCGCAGTGCTTACAGATGAGGCATCCTTCTTGATATACCAACGATTCATGACCGCAGTTCGGGCATTTCATACCTTTGGCTTCCGTGCCGTCCGTGATGTATTTCTTCAGGGCGCGTTCCACGCCGTTTTTCCAAGTGTTGATACTTTGGCTCTCCAGTTGCAGCGAACCGACGAGCTTGATGACATGGTCCAATGGCATGCGGTAACGCAGCACGCCGGAAATCAGCTTGGCATAGTTCCAATATTCCTTGTTGAACTTCTCGGAAAGCCCTTCCACGGTGGTCTTGTATCCCTTCTTGTTTTCGAACTGGAAGTCGTAACGTTTGTTGCCGTCTTCGTCCACGTTCTTGATGATGCGTCCTTTCATGACGCTTTTCGGAAGGACGATTCCCTCGTCGTCATCCTGAATACCCGTGAAGATTTCGTAGGGATAGCCGTTCAACAGTCCGACGAAAGCTACCCATTTTTCTTTGTTGTTCTGGAAGCGTACCACGTCGCATTCCAATACTTGCGGACGTTTTTCCGTCACTTCGGGACTTTTGCAGGGAAGTTCCGGCTGTTTTTTCTCGTTCTTCACGGAAATCATCACGCCCGAACGCGAACCGTCGCGATAGATGGTACAACCCTTGCATCCCGAACGCCAAGCCTCCACATAGAGTTGGTTGACCAGTTCTTCGTCCACATTGTTCGGCAGGTTGACCGTCACGCTGATACTGTGGTCCACCCACTTCTGGATGGCTCCCTGCATTTTGACTTTCATCAGCCAGTCCACGTCGTTGGCCGTGGCCTTATAATAAGGAGAACGTGCCACCAATTCGTCGATTTCCTCTTGCGTGTAACGTTTTTCCGTGTCGTATCCGTTGATTTTCATCCACGTGAGGAACTTATGGTGATAGACGATGTATTCCTCGAAGGCATCGCCCGTCTCGTCGATGAAGTCGATATGTACTTCCGGGTCGTTCGGGTTGACCTTGCGCCGGCGTTTGTACACGGGCAGGAATACCGGTTCAATCCCAGATGTGGTCTGTGTCATGAGACTGGTCGTCCCCGTCGGGGCGATGGTGAGGCAAGCGATGTTGCGTCGTCCGTATTTTACCATGTTTTCGTACAGTTCCGGGTCTGCCTCGCGCAAGCGGTTGATGAACGGGTTGTTCTTTTCGCGTTCGGCGTCGAAGATTTCAAATGCCCCGCGTTCTTTGGCCATCTGTACCGATGAGCGGTATGCCTGCAGGGCCACGGTCTTGTGTACTTCCACGGCAAAGTCCGTGGCTTCTTGCGTGCCGTAACGGAGGCCGAGTGCGGCTAGCATGTCACCTTCTGCCGTGATGCCTACGCCTGTACGCCGTCCCTGTCCGCTTTTCTTGTATATCTTTTCCCACAAATGACGTTCCGTGCCCTTTACTTCCTCGGATTCCGGGTCGGCGTCTACTTTTTGGAGAATCATTTCAATCTTTTCCAGTTCCAGGTCGATGATGTCGTCCATCAACCGTTGGGCCAGTTGCACATGTTTCTTGAACAAATCGAAATCGAAATAGGCTTCCGGCGTGAACGGGTTGACCACGTAAGCGTAAAGGTTGATGGCCAACAGGCGGCAACTGTCATACGGGCAAAGCGGTATCTCGCCGCAGGGGTTCGTGCTCACGGTGTGGAAACCAAGATCGGCATAGCAGTCGGGCACGGATTCACGCAGGATCGTGTCCCAGAACAAGACGCCGGGTTCGGCGCTTTTCCATGCGTTATGCACGATTTTCTTCCACAAATCCTGTGCGTTGATGTCCTTGGCCACCATGGGAGAAGAACTGTCGATGGGGTATTGCTGCGTGTAGGATTTTCCTTCAATGGCAGCGTGCATGAATTCATCGTCGATCTTGACGGATACGTTCGCTCCCGTGACTTTGCCTTCCGTCATTTTGGCATCGATGAACGATTCGGAGTCCGGGTGCTTGATGCTGACGGACAACATCAGTGCGCCCCGCCGTCCGTCTTGTGCCACCTCGCGCGTCGAGTTGCTGTATCGTTCCATGAAAGGGACGAGGCCGGTAGAAGTCAGGGCCGAATTTTTCACGGGCGAGCCTTTCGGGCGGATGTGCGACAGGTCATGGCCTACGCCGCCGCGCCGTTTCATCAGTTGCACCTGTTCTTCGTCGATGCGGATGATGCCGCCGTATGAGTCGGCTTGTCCGTCCAGACCGATGACGAAGCAGTTGGAGAGCGATGCGATTTGGTGGTTGTTGCCGATTCCGGTCATGGGACTGCCTGCCGGGATGATGTATTTGAAGTGATCAAGAAGTTCGAATATTTCTTCTGCCTTGAGCGGATTCGCATATTTGTTTTCGATGCGGGCGATTTCGTTCGCGATACGCCAGTGCATGTCTTCGGGCGATACTTCATAAATATGGCCGTATGAGTCTTTCATGGAGTATTTGTTCACCCACACTCTTGCGGCCAACTCATCTCCGTTGAAATATTGAAGGGCAGCCTCAAAGGCTTCGTCATAACTGTAAGTCTTCTCTTTCACGACTGTTTGAATTTAAATGGTTTACTTTAGGATTCCGTTATCAGATTTTGTAGAAGCAATAGCGGTCAATCCGGAAGGACGTTGCAAAACTACACATGTTTTCTGATATGACCAAAGGAAAAACTTAAAATCTTGTCTTTTTATGGAAAGTTTTCCATTCTTTTGTGTTATTCGTTTGATTATGAGTTTGATGCATTTTAAACGAATCGGAAAAGTTATCCAAAAATGAAAATCTTAAGAAATAAAAACCTTTGAAATCTAATCTATTATGAATCATTTTGTGTATCTTTGTCCGAAGTAAAAAACGAATGAATCATGGAAACAGTAAAGAACCGCAGAAGTATTCGGAAGTATGCCGGAAAACCGGTGGATGAGGGACTGTTGCGTCGGCTTTTGGAAGTATCGGAACGCACGCAGACCATGGGGAACATGCAACTTTATAGCGTGGTGGTGACGCGTAGCGAAGAGATGAAAAAGCGTTTGGCACCGGCGCATTTCAATCAGCTTATGGTGACTCAGGCACCTGTGGTCCTGACGGTATGTGCGGATTTCAACCGTACGGTCAAATGGGCGGAGCAGCGCAAGGCGCAGCCCGGATATGACAATTTTCTTTCATTTTTGAATGCCGCTACGGATGCGCTGTTGTTTACGCAGACGTTTTGTAATTTGGCCGAGGCGGAAGGGTTGGGGATTTGTTATTTAGGTACGACTTTATATATGCCGTCCCAAATTATCGACATCTTGCAGTTGCCCCGCTTGGTGATGCCGGTGGCGACACTCACCGTCGGATGGCCCGACGAACATCCCGAGCAGGCCGACCGTCTGCCTTTGGAGGCTGTGGTACATGAAGAGACCTATCACGACTATATTCCCGAAACCATCGACCGATATTACGGGCCGAAAGAACAATTACCAGAGAACAGGCATTTTGTGGAAATCAATCACAAGGAGACGTTGGCTCAAATTTTCACGGATATCCGTTACACCCGTAAGGATAACGAGGCTATGAGCCGGGGTATGTTGGAGGCTTTGAAGCGTCAGGGGTTTTTAGATTGACGGGCGCAGGCATGCGTGGTAAGAGCGTGCCTTTTACTCTGTGTTAAATAAACTTAACGGGGGGGGGGTAAAAAAGCTTTGCCTCCCTTTTTGTTTTGTTGGAGTTTCAGTATTTTTGAAGCCGTATAAAACCAACTTTAAAAAAATAAGTGTATGAAGAAGATTTTACTTTTATTGTGCTTGTTCTTAGGCATGCAGACTTATGCCCAAGACGAGATGAGAGAGTTGACTACGGTGATAAAGGTCACCCCGTCGTCTTCCGAGCGTTTCGACGTGGCGCAGTTGCAACTTGAACTCAACGGGCAGGGGATGCCTGAGAATGGGTTTGTCTGGGATGCAACTTCCAGTAGTTTCAAGGGCAAGTTGTCTTACAATCCTTACGAGGATAACTTCATCCGACTTTACATGCCGGACCAGTCGATTTCTTACGAAGGGCCGATAGTTTTTGATTTCGGCAACCCGGAAATTACGACGGTGGAAGTGAATGCGGATTTCTCTCCTTATCATTATGTGAGTTTCACGTCAGGCAGCCCGGAGGATTATACTGTGACTTTGGATTATTTGGGCTTGTCTGACGGGTCGGTTTCCGGACAATCTATGCCCGGAGTGGTTACGCAAAGGATGGATGACGGTGAATTTCTGCGTGCGGAAGAGTACAGTTATGAACTGTCTGCGTTTACGCCCGAGGGAATCAGCGTAGCTGTGAAAAACGGAAAAGTGACCGTAGAGGATGAAGATGTAGCCGTGGTTACGCCAGAAAAATTGGATGATATGACGTTGGTTACCTTTCAGGTCAAAGATGCTGAAGGGAAGCCGGCCGAAGCCGAGGTCATTCTTCTCCAAGCGAATTTAGATTTGTCTACCGATGAACAAGGTAGCGTGCAGGGATATCTTCAGCCCGGTACATATTACTATTATCCGGAGATGGAGGGCAACTATTTGGCTTCGCCTGCAACGGATTTTGCTACTTTTACGGCTTCAGGGAACACTACCACAGTGGATTATTCCTTCCAAGACAAAGGGTATAAACCCGTGACGTTCCGTATGGAGGGCGATGTACAGTCCGGAAGTTTGACGATTTCTCCCGTCGGCATGGAGTATGATGAGTTTTATGTGAATAATATAGACTTCCCTTATACCGTTTACATGGTAGATGGTTTGTATAAGTATGGAGTGCAACCTGCTTACAATCCCCCAATGTATTTCGAAGCAGAACACGGGCTTGTGAATACGGCAGAGAGCCGTGACGTGGTTTGCTCTTTCCATTCCTCCGATTATGGGACGATGCGTTTCAAGTTGAAAGGGGCGGAAGAAGGTCATTATTATGGTATCCATGTAAGGCGTGGGAAAGACGGATGGTCTACCGGTTTCAACCCGGTTGACGAGGGAAATGGCGTTTCCGCTGTATGGGAGGCCGAGTTGGGCTTGAAAACCGGAGCATACACTTATGCCTTGGAAAGGCAGGAATATGCCACGAATCAAGTAGAGTTCCTGACGCTCGGTTCGTTTGATATGGAGAAACAGCAGGAGGTTGAGATTGATTTGTCGAAGGTGGAAAGTGTGTCGGTCGAGGTTTCCGTGGCGAATCTGCCGGACTTCATGGAGGGGAGGTCGTTCACGTGCGAGGTGACTACGCCACGGGGTGAAAGGCTGTGGTCGTACCGTATTGAACGGGGAGAGACGAAGTTCCGGACCCGTTTGCCGGAAGGGGAATATGTTTTCAACTGGACTAGCTATTCCACTTATTCGGGAGAAGATGGCATAGAGTTCGATTACGTGGTGCATGAGACTGTAGAGGGCGTGTCGGACAAGGTGGTGTTGGATTTCAGCCGTTTGGCCTATGCTCGTGTGAATACCGTTGTGCCCGACGGGTTGGAGGCGGATTATGGCAATGTGTTAAGCAAGGGAGATTTCATCACGGACATGGACTTCGAGGGTAGCGGGACAACTTATGTCATACTCGCTCCCGGACAGTATGAAATGCAGGCCGTTGGCTCGAATTATGAAGGGTTTGACATGCATATATCCGATTTGAAGCCTGTGACATTGGAAGCAGGCCATTTGACCGACGTGGTGCTCAATATAGACCGCAAGCAGGAGGGTATCTTGGTTGAACTGGAAGTGGAGGACGTGAAAGGACACAATCTGGCCGGGGCTACCGTGACGCTGAATGGTGAAGTGTACCGGACGAATGCTTCCGGGTATCTGACTTTGGCCGACGTGCGCGGTGACGAAATCCGCATGAAAGTGGAAGCCGAGGGCTACCTGCCTTTTGAAAAGGTGTATGCCGTAAACGATGTCTATCGTTATATCGGTGGAACCTATATGACAGTGGTGCTTGAGCCCAAGGGTGGTTCTTCTGTTTCTGCTGTGGAGACCGATGGTCTGTTGACTGTGGAACGTACGGTTGTGGATGGTCGTATTGTCATTTCCAACGCCACGGATAAAGTCTGGAACGTGCGTTTGGTCTCATTGTCGGGAGCTGTCGTGGCACAGGACGAAGCGCCGACCGGGACAACTGAATTGCAAGCGGGGCACTTGCGTAAGGGTATGTATCTCTTGAATTTGTATCGCGACGGAATACAGAAGACCATCAAGGTCATCAAGAAATAAAAACTTCCGGCGCACTTGCAGAAGCAGGTGCGCCGGAAGTTCTTTAAAATAGAAAGCTTATCGTTGTTTTAACAGCTTTTCTATTTCATCCATTTTGGATTTGAATGCCTTGTCTACGTGCAGCCGGTCTTCGACTACGCTGCAGGAATGCAATACCGTGGCGTGTGTGCGTTTTCCAATCAGCGAACCTATGCGGGCCAATGAAAGATTGGTATGTTTTTGAGCCAAGTACATGGCTATTTGCCGTACCTGTGCCACCGGTTGCTTGCGGCATTTGGTGAACACATCTTCCTGCTTGACATTGAAGTATCCGCAAACTTTGTCGAGAATGAAATCTATGGTCACAGGTTTATTTTCCACTTTTACCGCGCGTTTGAGGATTTGTTCTGCCAGAGGCAAGTCTATATCTCGGTTCCATACGACGGAGTAAGCCATGAGAGAATTGACTATACCTTCCAACTCACGTACGCTGTCGTTCACGTTTTCCGAGACGAAGTCGATGACTTCTTCCGGTATTTTCAGGCCGTCCTGCCGGATTTTGTTTTCCAGGATATCATGGCGAAGCTGTTGGTTCGGCTTCTCCAATTCGGCTAATAATCCCCATTTGAAACGGGTCAGCAACCGTTCTTCCATGCCTTGCAAGGCTGTGGGCGGTCGGTCGGACGTCAGGATGAGCTGTCGTCCGTTCTGGTGTAAATGATTGAATATGTGGAAGAACGTGTTCTGAGTCTTGGTCAGGCTAGCAAATTCCTGCACATCGTCGATAATCAGTACGTCGATGGTTTGGTAGAAGTTGATGAAGTCGTTTACGGTATTTTTCCGTACGGAATCCGTGTATTGCACCTGAAAAAGGTGGGCGGAAACGTACAACACACGCTTTGTCGGGTGAAGTTCTTTGATCTTGGCCCCGATGGCGTTTACCAAATGAGTCTTTCCCACACCGGAAGCTCCGTAGATAAACAAAGGATTGAATGTGGATTGTTTCGGATGTTCGGCTATAGCCTGCCCTACGGAGCGGGGCAGTTTGTTGCTTACTCCTTCGATGAAGTTTTCAAAACTGTAGTTCCGGTTCAACTGAGGATCCAAATCCTGAGGCATGGGAGCCTGTAACGGACTGGGTGCCCTGTTGCTACCCGTTGCCTGTATCTTGGCACGGGGCGTCAAAGGCTGTGTGTTGACCGGCTCGATGTCTACGGTCAAATGATGGGTCTGGTCTACCATCAGGCTGTATTTCAACTGCGTTCCTTCTCCGAAAACTCGTCGTACTACGGAGAATATCAGCCGGCCGAAATGTTCCGACAAGAATTCATAGAAATACTGGCTCGGCAAGCCGAATGTCAGTACTTGCTTCTCGAAAGAGATGATCTGAATCGGTTCAAACCATGTCCTGTATTGTTTCTCGTCTACGTTATTGCGAATGATGGGCAGACAACGTTCCCATAACGATTGCGCTGAACCTTCCATTAGATTTTGTGTTTATCCGATGAACTTCCTATATACTTCTACGCTGCAAATTTCGCAATATTCCGCGATAAAAACAAGCCTTTGGCTAAGGACGGGAAGCAGAAGGCGTTTTAATTCCCTTGCAGTCAGAATGATAAAAAATAAAAAAATAAAATTGTGCTTTTTGCTTGTTTTTCTCTAAGTGTTTGTCTTGCCGAAAGATAGGTTTTCAGGGAGTGGTCGGGTGGGAAAATACAAAGCCGGACACCTTGGTCGGGTATCCGGCTTTACAAGCCTTGCAGCCTCTGTTTTTTCGAAGTTAGTTCTTACGTCCGAAAAGCGAGAAGTGTACATAGCGTTTCGGATTTTCTTTCAAGTCTATAAGCAGGTTGTTGGCACTGCCCGCCGTATGAGTCAGATTGTTGTACAAAGCACTGTCGTTCAGCAGTAGTCCCAACGTATTGTCTTTGCGGTTCATCTTCTCGGTCATGAGCTGCACGTAGCCCAATGTCGTATCTACCTTGCTTAAGGTGGCTTGCAGGTCCAGTTCATTCATGTGGTCGGTCAGGGTAATGACATTGTCGCCTATCCGGTTCATCTTGTCTGTCAGTTTTGGCATATCGTTACGTAACAAACCGTTCAGTTGCCGACTGCTTTCGTTAAGGTTGGCCGTAATGCTTTGGGCGTTTTCCATAATGTTTGGCAAGTTGGGGTTGGCTGCCAACGTATTCAGTGTGGTCAGCAGTGTGTCCACTTTGCCCATGATTTGTTCCACTTGCGGGACGATGTCGGCAGCTTTGTCCATCAGCCCCTTGGTGTCGTCTCCCTGAATGGTGTCGCCCGGAGCGTAGTGTCCGTCTTCAGGATTGCCCAGTAAAAGGTTCAGGTTACAGCCGCCTAACATTTCCGTAACCAATGTGCCTTTTGTGCCCTTAGGCAGGCACATGTTTTCGTCCACACTGATTTCCACCAATACATGGCCCGGCTGTTGGTAATTGTAAAGTATGTCGCGTACCGTACCTATTTTATATCCGTTGGCTAACACAGGACCGGACTTGGCCAATCCCTTGATGTCCGAAAATTCTATATAATAGGAATTGCTGGACTTGAACAGGTTAATGCCTTTCAAGAAATTGAGTCCGATAAAGAGTGCAGCGATAGCCACAGCACCGGTTAAGCCGATTTTAACCTCTTTCGTAAAGTATTTCATAAGTTTTTCAACGTTTATTTGTTCTTTTTATATTCGGAGATAGCTTCAGAGAGTTCCATCTTCCGGCCGTTTTTAAAGGCCACGATAAAAGCCCCTTTGAAATCTTCTTTTATTTTATTGCGTATTTTGATAGCTTCCTGATAGTCGGTGGTTGCCCCGTACGTGTACTTATAATAAGCTCCCTCTTTATAGAAATCTATCGGAGACAGGTTTTTAAAGCGGGAACTGCCTGTGGGTATCTGCCGGGTGGAAGCCTGGATTTGTATCTTGAATACAGGCCGGGAGTCCGTTGCCGGTTGTTCCTGCTTTTTCTCCTCTGGTCCGGAAGTTGAAGGCTTATCACTGTTTTGGGTCAATAAATCGATATCACTTTCGGGGGCATCCGTTACAGCACTTTCTACGGCCTGCATTTCGTTTCCTTCAGCCTGTCGCGCATCCTTTTCCGCTCCCGTTGTTTTTCCTTTCGTATGCTGCTTCTTATAAGAAAGGAAAGCGTTATAAATGCTTTGGCTCATTTTACGGATACCGTTTTGTGAGTTGAGGAAAGCCTCTTCGTCGTGTGTGGAGATATAGCCCAATTCAATCAATACGCTTGGCATGCTAGTTTCCCGCAAAACAAGGAAGCCCGCTTGGTGTACGCCTTTGTCTGGCCGTCCGCCGGTTGTCCTGAATTCCTTTTGGATTTGTTTGGCAAAATCTACGCTTTGGGCCATGTATTTGTCCTGCATCAGTTCGAAAATGATGTAGCTTTCCGAAGATTTCGGATCGAAGCCTTGGTAACGTTCCTTATAATTGTCCTCCACTAAAATAACGGCATTTTCCCGTTTGGCCACTTCCAGGTTCTCGTCGGCACGGGCCATACCCAACGTGTAGGTTTCGGCTCCCCGGCCTATCGCTTTGCCCGGCAAGGAATTCGTATGTATGGATACGAACAGGTCGGCGTTTGCCCGGTTGGCAATTTCCGCCCGTCGTCCTAACGGAATGAAAACATCAGTCTTCCGGGTGTAAATCACTTTTACGTCCGGACAATTTTCCTCCACCAATTTGCCGAAAGCTTTTGCTACAGACAGGTTGATGTTTTTCTCGCGGGAGAAACGGCCTATGGCACCGGGATCTTTCCCGCCGTGTCCTGCGTCGATGACCAACGTGAAACGGTCGGTTCCGGCCGGTGCGGCCGAAGCATATAAGAATTGGGTCTCTCCGACGTATGCCAAAAGAAACAAGAAGAGGAGCTTTATCGTTTTTATCGTCTTTTTTAGTTCCATTTTGTTATAGAGATAGGGATAGTCCAAGGCAATTCGGTGCTTCTTAAAGTACGGACTGTCGCCTATCTTGTGCAAATATAATAGATTTTCAGGTAAGGGACGACTTGTTTTCATGCTTTTCTGTAAGGCATCCCAGAGATTTTAATAGATTTTATCAGTCTGCCGGTCGCGTGTCTCCTTTCTTTTCGCTATATTCGCACCGTCATTAACTGAAGGCTCATGAAAAATAATCTGAGGAAAACTTGTTTATGTATTTCGGCCCTGTGCATGGCCGGGGCCGTATGGCCGGTTGCCATGCAGGAGGAAGATGCCGTTTCCGCCTGTGTAACCGGGAGGCCGGAAATGAAGTCATCTCTTTCTACCACAGGGGAACGTTTGGGACGGGGAACCGTAGCTGTCAGGTTATCACCCGATACGGTCATGGTGGGTTGGCGTTATTTGTCTTCCGATTCGGTCCGTACGGTGTTTAATGTGTACCGTGACGGTCTGTTGGTTACCCCAAAACCAGTGTCTGTTTCCACGCAGTTTTACGATTATAACCCGTCCCGGGGAAAATCGGTATATGAGGTACGTCCGGTGGTGGACGGCCGGGAAGAACCCTCGTCCGGCGGCAAATGGACGCTTCCGGCCAATGCCCCGTGCGGTTATCTGGACATCCCGTTGCAGCAGCCGGAGCCGCAGACTATGCCCGGCGGCGAGGTTTGCACCTATACGGCCAATGATGCGTCCGTCGGTGATTTGGACGGTGACGGGGATTTCGAGATAGTGCTGAAGTGGGAGCCTTCCAATGCTAAAGACAACTCCCACAGCGGTTTTACCGGAACCGTGTTTTTGGACGCTTACAAGTTGGACGGTACCCGCCTATGGCGCATCGACTTGGGGCGCAACATCCGTGCGGGGGCGCATTACACCCAGTTCATGGTGTACGACCTCGATGGCGACGGACGGGCTGAAGTCACGGCCAAGACTGCGGACGGCACGGTGGACGGCCGGGGACATTCGATAGGCGATCCCTCGGCAGACTACCGGGTGGGGGCGCAAGAACCGGTGGAAGGCCGGAAGGGGTATGTCGCTTCGGGTCCGGAGTTCCTGACCGTGTTCGACGGGAAGACGGGCGCGGCCTTGCAAACGGTGGACTATATCCCTCCGCGCGGACGGTTGGAAGACTGGGGCGACAATTATGCCAACCGCAGCGAGCGGTATCTGGCGGCTGTGGCCTACTTGGACGGGCGGCATCCGAGCGTGGTGATGTGCCGGGGATATTATACGCGCAGTGTTTTGGCGGCTTTCGATTGGGATGGCAAGCGGCTAGCGTCGCGTTGGGTGTTCGATACGGATTCCGCCTGTTGGGTTTCGTACGCGGGGCAGGGGAACCATAACCTGCGTGTGGCCGACGTGGACGGTGACGGTTGTGACGAAATCACATACGGCTCGTGTGCGATAGACCATGACGGGACGGGGCTGTACAATACCGGCTTCGGCCATGGCGACGCCTTGCACCTCACGGCTTTCGACCCTTCGTCCGACCGCTTGCAAGTGTGGGATTGCCACGAGAACAAGCGCGACGGGAGCGATTTCCGCGATGCCGCGACCGGAAAGGTCATCTTTCAACTCCCGGCTGCCAAAGACGTGGGGCGTTGCATGGCGGCGGACATCGACCCTACGAATTACGGATTGGAGATGTGGTCGTCGGCTTCCGGGGGCATACGGAATATAAAAGGAGAAGTGGTTTGTGCCGCACCTAAAGGGTTGCCGATGAACATGGCTGTGTGGTGGGACGGCGATTTGCTGCGCGAGATGCTGGACCATGAAACGGTGAGCAAGTACGACTGGGAGGCACAGGCTTGCCGTCCGTTGGCTACGTTCGACGGATGCAGTTTCAACAACGGGTCGAAAAGCAATCCTTGCTTGCAGGGCGACATTTTGGGCGACTGGCGCGAAGAGGTCGTGGTGCGCACGGCGGACAATACGGCTTTGCGCGTGTATGTGTCCCCGCTTCCCACTCCTTACCGTTTCCATACGTTCTTGGAGGATCGGCCTTACCGGCTCAGTATCGTGACGGAGAACGTGGCCTACAACCAACCCACACAGCCCGGCTTCTATTTCGGTGCGGAATTAGAACGGAGCGGCAAGCTTTTCCGGGGGTATCAGTTTGGAAAATGAGAATATGAAAAATTATATGAACTAAAAATGAAAAAGCAATGAAGAAAAATTTTTTTGCGGCTATCTTGTTAGCCGGAATGATGTCTGCGGGCGGAACAGTCTGGGCTGTGGGCGGAGCGGACGCTGCTCCTTTGGCGGCAGTCATGGCTGCGGCAGCGCAGCAGGATGAAAAGACCGTCACCAGTCCCGACGGTATGACCTTCCTCAAAGTAGGACTGAAAGACGGACGCGCATATTATAAGGTAGGATATTATGCAAATGGAAAAGAAGGACGGAAGGAAGTGACGATGTTGGAGGAGTCTCCCTTGGGGCTGGTGACGAACTTTGCCGATTTCAGCCGCGACTTGGTATGGGTGAAAGAACAGGCCGGTACGCGCGACATCCGTTACGACCTGGAGCGCAGCAAGGCGAGCCGGGTGGACAAGAAGGCCAATACCTTTACCGTGCGTCTTGCCAATGCCAAGAAACAGGAGATGGAAGTGGAATTTGTGGTGGAAGACCACAATGTGGCTTTCCGTTATTTCCTGCCCAAACAGGGCGGAACGGGCAGTGTGCGCGTGATGAACGAAACCACCGGGTTCCGTTTTCCCGGCAAGACCACGACTTTCCTGACACCGCAAAGCGATGCCATGATAGGTTGGAAGCGGACGAAGCCCAGCTACGAAGAGGAGTATAAGGCCGACGCACCGATGGGGACGCCTTCACAGTACGGCCATGGTTATACCTTCCCCGGATTGTTCCGTGTGGGGGAAGACGGTTGGGTACTTGTGAGCGAAACGGGTGTGGACAGCCGCTATTGCGGATCCCGCCTGAGCGACGCGCAGGACGGCCTGTACACCGTGGCTTTCCCGATGCCGGAAGAGAACAACGGTAACGGCACGCCGGAACCGGCTTTCGCTTTGCCTGGCCATACGCCTTGGCGTACGCTCACGGTGTCCCGTGACTTGGCTCCCATCGTGGAGACCACGGTGGTTTGGGACGTGGTGGAGCCCCGTTTCACCACGGAACATAAATATAAGTACGGGCGCGGCACGTGGAGTTGGATTCTCTGGCAAGACAACAGTATCAACTACGACGACCAGGTGCGTTATGTAGACATGGCTTCTGCCATGGGCTATGAATATACCCTGATAGACAACTGGTGGGACAACAATATCGGCCATAAGCGGATGGAAGACCTCATCAAGTACGCGCAAGGCAAAGGCGTGGACATTTTCTTGTGGTACAGTTCCAGCGGTTACTGGAACGACATCGAACAAGGTCCGATTAACATCATGTGCGACCCCATCACGCGCAAGAAGGAGATGCGTTGGATGCAACAGCAAGGCGTGAAGGGCATCAAGGTGGACTTCTTCGGCGGCGACAAGCAGGAGACGATGCGTTTGTACGAAGCCATTCTGAGCGATGCCGACGACCACGGGCTGATGGTCATCTTCCATGGCTGTACGTTGCCGCGCGGTTGGGAGCGCATGTATCCCAACTATGTGGGCAGCGAGGCCGTGCTAGCATCCGAGAACCTGATTTTCAACCAACATTTCTGCGACAACGAGGCTTTCAATGCCACGCTGCACCCGTTCATCCGCAACTCGGTGGGCTGCATGGAGTTCGGTGGCACCTTCCTCAACAAGCGGCTGAACCGGGGTAACGACGGTGGAACGACCCGTGTCACCACCGACATATTCCAGTTGGCTACGGCCGTGGCTTTCCAGAACCCTATCCAGAATTTTGCGTTGGCACCGAACAACCTGACGGATGTGCCGGCTTTCGAGATAGACTTCATGAAAGAAGTTCCTACGGTGTGGGACGAAGTGAAGTTCATCGACGGTTATCCCGGACGCTACGTCGTGTTGGCGCGTCGCCACGGACAGGATTGGTATGTGGCAGCCTTGAATGCAGGAAAGGAGGCTTTGAAACTGACTGTGGAATTACCTATGTTGGCCGGTACGGCAGTGTCTTATTACCACGACGGCAAGGATGGAAAAACTCCACAGGCAGAAGAGGCCAAGGTGGCTAAGAACGGAAAATTCAAGCTGACATTGGCAGCCCAGGGTGGTGCCGTGCTGAAAGGTAAGGCTCTGTAAGGTTTTATGCCCGTTCGGGGTGTGTCTGAAAAATGCCTTCAGGTGCTCATACTTCTTGTCCCATAACGTGTTAAGGTGAATGTTTTACGTTTGTTAACTCTTTCAGGTGTCCGTTTGAAAGCCAGTCCATGTTGAAAGGACGGTGAAAGGCTGGTGAAGGGTATTGCGATGCAAGTTCACCTTAATTCGTTGGAATACAATGGGTATGAACAGGTGAAGGCTTTTTTCTTGTTTTTGTTTCATGGGGGTGTGACAGTAGTTGCACACTTGTAAATCGTTTGGCGCAGAACGGAAAGAAGTTCTCAGCCGAACGATTTTTCGTTCTGCGGAAAGAATGGGAGCCGTTGCCGGAGGTTGCAAGGTCAATCCCTTCTCTTCTTCCCGTGTGTCTTATTTGACTGTTTTATGTGTGGCTTTTGAAAAAATAAAACTGATTTATGGTTAAAATCAAGATGCCCGTTTCGTGCGCTGCGTGAAGAAATAATCACTCGAAACAACCATATACCACGCCCGGAACTCACATCGCTGCGAGTTTCGGGCGTGATTTTTTTGGGCGGGAGGATGTAGGCTATATCAATATTATACCGGCTTCTTTGCACTCTTGGCGCATTTCCTCAGGCCAGATACTCGACTGGGTTTCTCCCACATGTGCCTTGTGGAGCAACACCATGCACAGGCGGCTTTGCCCGATGCCGCCACCGATGGACTGGGGGAGGGTACCGTCGAGCAAGCGGCGGTGGAAGTACAGTTTTTTACGGTCTTCCTTTCCGCTCAGTTGTAATTGTCTGAGCAGGGTTTCTTTGTCTACACGGATGCCCATGGAGGAAAGTTCGATGGCGCGGCCCAATATGGGATACCAGATGAGCAGGTCTCCGTTCAGTCCGGCCAAGCCGCTGCGTTCGTCTATTGTGGAGTAGTCGTCATAATCCGGGGCACGTAGGTCGTGTTCCTTTCCGTCTTCCAATTTTCCGCCGATACCGATGATGAATACGGCACCGTATTCCCGGCAGATGGCATCCTCACGCTCTTTCGGGGTAAGGTCGGGATAACGTTGCCTGAGCTCTTCGGCATGTATGAAATGTATGTCTTCCGGTAGGAATGCTTTCAACTGGGGATAGGTCTCGCAAATAAAGAATTCCGTGCGCAGGATGGCATTGTAAATGCGGTTGACGATTTTTTTCAGGTATTCCGTGTTGCGGCTGTGGGGCGGCATGACGCGTTCCCAGTCCCATTGGTCTACGTAAAGCGAATGCAGGTTATCCATTTCTTCGTCTGCACGGATGGCGTTCATGTCGGTGATGATGCCGTATCCCGGTTCCACTTTATACTCAGCCAATGTGACCCGTTTCCATTTGGCCAAAGAGTGGACCACTTCCGCTTGGGCCTCGTTCATGTCTTTGATGGGGAAAGTGACGGGACGCTCCACTCCGTTCAGGTCATCATTCATTCCTAACCCTTTGAGTACGAATAAGGGAGCAGTCACCCTGCGTAAACGCAGTTCGGTGGATATACTGCTCAGGAAGAAGTCTTTTATTTTCTTAATGGCAATTTCAGTCTGCTGCAAATCCAACAGCGCATGATAGTTTTCCGGTTTGATTAAATGACTCATTGCTTTATGACGTTTATTGATTTCTTTCAGAATGTTCTGCAAAGATAGCGTATTTTTGTTAACTTGGAAGTGTATAACGTGTTTTTTGTGTCTATATGATAATTTTTATTTTGCGGATTAATTTTTTGAAATAGTTTGGTGCGTCTTTGTTTTTTTCTTAATTTTGCATCGTTTTTAAGGCTCCGTAGCTTAGCTGTATAGAGCGTCAGATTCCGGTTCTGAAGGTCGAGGGTTAGAATCCCTCCGGGGTCACGAGAAAAATCCCTAAGTATATAATTAATAAATACTTAGGGATTTTTGTTTGTAAATTTTGCCTACGTTCTGCCTACCAACTCGAATAATCCACCTTTTTGGGCATTTCAATAGAGGGATTGGTTATTCTTTCAGATGACCGTTCTCGTCAAACTCAAATAGAGGAAATCTCCTTTAAATAGGAGGGGAATTGCCATGAAAAAACGGATGGCCAAACCGCCACCCGTGCAAGATTGGGCCACCATGACCCACACAGTGAAAGGTAGGCCAACCTTGTATCAATGGAGATATGAGTTTTTATGAATATAGCAAAATAGTTATGTTTTTATTTGGTGATTTGTAGCAAAAACGCTATATTTGCAATGTCTTAATAAATAAACGGTCTTTTACATTATGAAGTACAATCAGTTTTTTGCGGAACTTACCGCAGCAGGTTGTTACGTTCTTAGGCATGGGGCCAATCATGATATTTGGTATAGTCCTAAAACGGGAAACAAATTTGCTTTGTCAAGGCATGGCAAACAAGAAGTACCTACCGGAATGGAACGTAAGGCAAGAAAGGTTCTTTTGGGGGAATAATCCCCCAACCTTTTGCGCTTCATGGTTGAAAGATTGTTTTTGTTGAGGCAATGGGGTACGGTAATAGTGCCGTACTCCTATTTTAAAAGAAATGGATATGAAAGTAACTGTTATCATGGAAAAAGCGAACGATGGGTATTACTCATGCTTTGTTGAGGATGATTTACCCGGCTTCGGGTTGGCTGGATATGGAGACACGGCAGAAGCAGCCAAAGAGGATATGATGAAAGCGTATGAGGAAATAAAGGAAATGCAGGCAGAAGAGGGCAAGGAAGTTCCGGAACTGGAGTTTTCCTACAAATATGATATGCAATCCTTTTTCAACTATTTCTCATTCCTGAATGTCACCAAGGTTGCGGAGTTGGCAGGCATCAACGCTTCATTGATGAGGCAATACACTTCCGGTGTGACAGCAGCCGGACAAAAGCAATACGATAAGATAAGGGTAGCGGTGGAACGTATATCTAAGGAACTTTCCGCAGCCACATTCTAAAGATAGTGTACCGCTGTGAAGCGAGACCGTTTAATTAAGACAATGAAACCCCGTTCCTTAATTGGTTCGGGGTTCTTTTTATCAATCCTCTGTTTTCTTTAATTCGAGTTTCGCTCCACAATTGGGGCACCGCAAGCCCGTGCCTTGTTCCTTTGACACTTCTTCCGGGGAGACAAAGAGCTGCCATATAGGTACGTCTAAAACAACAGCTATTTTTTCAAGAGTAGAAGTAGTAACCGATGGCGCATTTAATGTTTGTTTTATCGATTGATACGAAACGCCCAACTTTTCGGCTAAAACTTGCTGCGTAATTCCTTTTTCTTTTAATACTTCTTTGATTCTCATGTGATTTATATTAAAAATATAATATACACCTCTGATTTTGCACGCAACGTTACGACTTTATCTCCAATTCTATTATTAGCGGAAAGCATTATCTCACTCATTCCACCCATATTTATTTTGGAAGACAATCTTAATAGTATTTTCATTGTTGTTTTTTGCAAAGGTATAAAATTGCCTACTAATTTGCCTACAAAAATGCAAATAAATGAAGTCGAATAATAGTGTATGAAATTGCAAAGTTCTATATTCTATTGTTTATCAGTATTTAATGTATTTATTTATTCTATATGTTTTTAAACAATAATTATTGTTATATTCCCTCCGGGGTCACGAGAGGAAAGTCCTTAACAATCTATGGATTGTGGAGGACTTTTTTTATGTTTTGTATTAGGGTCTTTTTTGTGTTTTCGTTTTCTGCTTTCCAACGGATTCAGACTAAAAAAGATAGCCGTCTTTCACAAGACAGCTACCTTTACATTAACCTAATTTCAATAATGAAAAACAATTCTTATTCCGTTCATGCTCGCTTGCATGATTGCTCTCTTAGTAAGAGAGCAATGAGTATTTTCATTGCGCTAATTTATAGGGATTTATGTTTTCGGATGGAACGATTTCATCAACATTTGGAACCGTTTGTGAACGAAAAAAAACAATCCTATATTTTGCAGATTCGCTGATTTTGCTTAATTTTGCCGATGAAGAAGGTTTTTTATTCCACTTGTATATCTCTTACTAAGAGATATATTTTTTTCTCCCTGATAGAGAGTATTTTGTATTTCTTTGATACCTGTTTGTTTTTGTTTGATATGAAAGACAGGGTTAGGTGTTTAGGTATTTATATAAAACCGGTTTGTAACGCCTGAAAAGTTGTAGTATTTTCTCTGTATATAAAGACTGGGGTGCGGGCTCCGGTTCCCGGGTGAGATGCTCGATAAGTAAGTTGACATTATGGGTTCAGAAAATTGCGGGAGGCTGTCGGTGATGTCAGTATAGAAAATGATGTTCCAATGTCCGTTTTCATCTTCGGCCAATGCAGAAAGGGTCTCCACCCAGTCGCCGGAATTGAGGTAATGTATGCCTTCGTATTCGGTATTATCCGGATGATGGATGTGTCCGCAAATGATTCCGTCGTATTTGCGGGCACGGGCAAATTCGGCCAAGGTGTGTTCAAAGTCCGAAATATAGTTGACGGCGGACTTCACTTTTTGTTTTACATGCTGCGAAAGCGAATAATAAGGTTTGCCGTGCCGTACGCGGTAACGGTTGTAGAAACTGTTGAAAGCCAACAGGATAGTATAGCCGAGGTCACCCAAAAGGGCGAGCCATTTCATTTGCGTCGTGCCCCGGTCAAATATATCACCGTGAGTGACGAAGTAACGTTTGCCGCCGCTTTCCAGTTCATAGTCTTTCACGATGCAGAGGTTGGCGAACGTGAGAGGAGCCAGATTATTGTCCAGGAAATTTTTTCAGATGCCATCCGTCTATGATGTCGCCGTTGAGAATCAGGCGGTCGCAATCGACGTGGCTCAGGAAATGGCTGACTTCTTCTGTTTTGGAATGCGAGGTACCCAAATGAATGTCGGAGAGCACGAGCGTGCGGTAATGCCTTCTTCGTTCCATGTGCTTCTGTTTTTTAGGACGCTACAAAGTTAGGCGTAGGATATGACAACCCGGTTTCTTTTCGGTGAGAATACGGTAACAAAGCGAAAAGAGACTTATTCCATCGGGAACGAGTCTCTCTTGCGAACAGTTGAATATTGAGGTCAATGTTGGATTGTCTTTTTATTTCCTACGATGTAAATGCCTTTAGACAATCCGCTTGTGGCTTGCCCGGCAGGGACGTTGCTGCGCAATTTCATGCCTTGCAGATTGTACACATCGACATTTTCTGTGTCCGCTCCACCGAGGATTCCTGAGATGTCATCTATGATTTCGTCCTTACTGTAAAGTTTTACCTGATCGATGTATAAGCGGGTATTGTAGGCTGCTCCGACTCCGGCTGTGGTTTCGAGTCCCATGCTGACGGTCACTTGAGTTTCCGTTTCAAGCGAAAAAGGGCATTCCACAGTTTCCCAATGGTTGGCTAACCGGGGATATTTGTATATTTCCGTGTCGCCGAAACGGATTCCGCAACGGGAATAATTGAGGTTGTCGCCGGTCGTGGCGATGGTGTAATCGTTGATGTGCCGCATTTCGTTGGCGCATACGTATTGTGCCAGAAAACTCAATTTGTATTCGCCTTTGGGCAAGGTGAAGGTTTGTGAGATGCTGTTATTGCCGCTGTCCCAGGAGTTCAGGATGCTCAGGCAGCGTTTGCCGCAGGCATCATCCGTGGCGGGAGCTGCCATGATACTGGCCGAGTTGCCCACGTTGGACGGAGATACGCAATACATGGTGGTGCTGTAAGGCATGGAATACAGTACGGCGAAGTTGGAGCCGCCTTTCAGTCTGTTGCCGGGTGTCCAACCTTGGATGGGCAGGACTTGCGGCCATTTGCTGTCGGATGCTTTGACCGTATTGACGTAGCAAGGATCGTAGACCACTCCGTTCAATGTCACTTTGCTTTCTGTTCCGTAGGTCTGGTCTTCTTCAAAACCGGGATTGGAGAGAAATTGTGCAGTGACATCGAAAAATTCTTCCTGTTCTTCTTTGAGGTCCACGGTTTCGGTAAGGATTTCGTTCCCGACAGCTTTGACGGATACACAAGATTCTTGTTCCACAGTGACTGTTGCGGTCAGTTTATTTCCGTCAGCCCAAATCGTGACTTGGGCTTGTTGCTTTTGTCCGCTATGATTATAGAGGTTGGCACCGCAAGAGTCGTTTTCCATCTGTCGGGCGGAAAGTCCGTCGCCTTGGATGAACACGCGGAGCGTATTGGCCACGCTGTGGTTCACGTCGCAACGGAATGTGGCAGTGGAGCCTCGTCCGTTGACGGCGGTCATCTCCGTGAAGACCGGTGCTCCGTCAGGCAAAAGGATGTCTTTCAGGGTGCAGGCCGTTTCTCCGAGATAGTTGCCGAGCAGCAGATAGCGCGCACTGTCAGGGTCGCTGACGATGATGCCGTTCCAACCTTCGGCCACTTGTGCTGTCAGGGGCAGTACGTCGGCAGCCAACTGTTCCGTGTCGGCCGAGTCCACATTGCTATAATATATAATGTGTCGGCGGTCTACGATGCTTCCGTTGCTGAAGCTACGTCCGTCGGTCGAGTAAACCGGGTAAATCTTGGACAGGAAGATGGAACTGTTCAGTTCACGGTCTCCGAAGGCGATGGATTTGTCGGTAGCCGTGCTCACGATTCCTACTTCATTGTCGATGTTGACCCAGTTTCCCTCGAATGATTTCAACAGGCTGCCATCGGTTTGCAATCGTCCTTTGCTATGGTAGAGCGTACGTTTTTTTTTGGTGAACGGGTCGGTGCTGATAGCCATCAGGCCGCCTTTCTCTTCAGTTATGGTTCCGTTGGTTTTGCCCACCACGTAATCCATGTAGATGAAAGCGTTGCCCGGGGTGGAGAAGAGGGTGAAGTTGTTTTCCAGACTGTTCCCGTTGGTCATCAACTTGCCGTTCATGGTGTAACTGTTCCCGTTCAGGTCGTAGATGCCGCTGATGACGGGTGAGGCATCTGTGGCCTTGCCGTTTACGGTGTACCAACCTAAGATGTTTCCCGTGTTGTTCTTCTTGTAGGGCACGATGATTTTGTTTTTGTCAGGCTTGTTGGACGCGATATATCCGGTATAGCTCTTGAGCCCGTTACTCCACGAGAACACGCTGAAACGGTCGGGCGTGTTGGCCCGTACGATATTTTGTGGAGTGAAGATGTAGGCTTGTTCCTGCGATTGGCTGAAATCTTTCCAAGATGTGGCCTGCATGTCTGCCGTGGAAGCCAGTTCATGCATCAGGTAGGTCATCATGACGCGGTGTCCTTCCACACCCATACGTCGTGGGCCGATGTCGCTGTTGAGCAACCAACTTCCATCCTGTGTCGTGCTTTGGCGGGCCTTGATATGTTTGTAAGCCAGATTTTCCAGCATCAGGGCATTCGGGTCGCGCAGGAAGCAGGCAGCCGTGGTGTAGCTGGTGATTTGGTCGTAGAGGAACATGCTCCAGTCATTGCCGTTCGGCATAGCCAGTTCTCCGTCGGCCAACGCCAGACGGCAGAGCACCTCGTCCATGACTTTCTGGTTGTTGTGCATCAAGGCCTTGGTCTTCCATTTCGGATTCTCGCCTTGGAACAGATGGAGGGCCAGATGGGATTCGCCCAGTTCCTGCATCACGACATTCTGGTAAGAAGTATGGAAGTAATTGTGGTTTTGCAATGTATAGTCGTCATACAGGTTTTTGCCGATGTACAGGTCCTGTACGGTGGTCTCGTCATATTCGGGGTCGATGACCGTAGTGTTTTGGGCATCATCGGCGTGCGAATAGCAATTGATGGCAAACGCACGCAGGCGGTCGAACCATTTGTGGGCCAGTGCATCGTCGGGGTAGAGTCCCAAAGCACAGGACAAGATGTTGGTTTCCCAACCGTTTTCTTCGGCTTTCGTGTCGCCGTTGTAACCCGTGGGAATGCTGCGTTCGAGTTCGTAATTGCATTCCGCCTTGATCATGTTGTAAATATAAGTCTTTTGGCTCTCGCTCAATTCTTCGTTCAGGAAATAAGAGGCGTATGCCAATGACGTGGCCCAAAGCGAACTTTCCCATACGTGGTCAGCATTGCTGACGGAACCCCAATACCTGTTGTCCGAGGTAATCTTGAATTTATTGACTTTATGGGTGGAATAACCGAAGACGAGCGACTTCACGGCCATGTCTTTTACCATGTCCCAAGTGATGCCTTCCGGAAGGTTTACTTTACCTTTGCCATATTTATAAAGGAAAGCGCAAATCATGGAAAAGTCGGCATTTGTGCGCACGCCGTCCTCGTTGCTTTGTCCGGCACTGTTGGCTTTAAAATATCCGCAGGCTTCGTCCTTACTGTTGGGAGCCGCGCAGTCGTACCATATATTATGGGCGTATGTCAGGGAGTTGGCCAACATTTGCAACAGATCCTGTTGCATGGCTGATTCTTCTACGAACTCATGGGATATGACTCCTTCGGTGGGGGAGTCCACTTGGTCTTCCGTGCCGCCTTCAATGCTCGGTGCGTCGGGATCGAGGCTGCCCTCCGGCAGTTGTGTCAGCGTAAAATGGTCGTATGCAATGCAGCTTCCCCCGTTGCCCCAACTCATTTGTGCCGATAGGGTAATGGCGGATTCCTCCTCCAACTTGAATTTCAGGGAATTTTCCGTCCATGAAGAAGTTGCCATAATACCTGCGTTTCCGTTCACGCAGGTAATTGTCAGTTTGTCCAACGATTTCAGTTCTCTGTCGCTGACCGTGACAGTCGCACTGGTCGCGGCATTGTTGGCGGCAAAAGCTTTGCTGAAAAATTTCAGTTCGTATTCCCCGGCCGGCAAAGGGGTGGATGTGGTTTGCCTCATTTCCGAATTTGCACTGCCCCAACCGAAACGTTGGTAGTAGGCAAAATCCCCGTTGGCTGCTTCCGTCTTGCCGAATCCATTGTCTGTGGCACATTCCTTGTTAATAAGGAGGGCTTTTCCGGGACTGGTAATTTGCCATCCTTTGGGCGACAAGTTCCATCCTCGCAACCCTTCGGTGCCTTCATAAAGTGCGTCGGGGGAATCCTGTGTACAAGCCTTTGCGTCCTCTTCGAAAGAGGGATTAGCCAGATAAATGGATGTGACATCCTGTTGTCCGTATGTAGCCGTACAACCAAGTAACATGCTGTAAAATACCAGTATAGGTCTTTTCATGGTTTCATTATTGTTAGGATTAATATTATTTGGTGTCAAATATACAATAAAAGAGTGCGCTTACAAAAAATAAATGGAATTATTTTAAATAAAACCACCTTATCATGTTTTATAACATAAAAAAAGGACAAAAAAGCAGTCCTTTGTTGCGAAAAACTATAGGATTGATTAATTTTACAACTTAGATTAAACGAATGATGAATTATGGAACTGATAGAACGATTTTTGAAATACGTGAGTTTTGACACGCAGTCGAATGAAGAAGGAGAGGGTTGTCCGAGTACTGACAAGCAGATGGTGTTTGCACGATATTTGGAGAACGAATTGAAAGCGATAGGACTTGAGGACGTATCGTTGGACGAACATGGATATTTGTATGCTACGTTGCCTGCGAACACGGAGCGTGACGTGCCTACAATCGGTTTTATAGCCCATATCGACACTTCGCCGGATTGCTCGGGCAAGGATGTGAAACCGCGAATCGTGGAGCAATACGATGGAGGGGACATTGTATTGTGCGCTGAAGAGAGGATTGTTACGTCGCCGAAACAATTTCCCGAATTGTCGGATCATGTGGGTGAGGATTTGATTGTCACGGACGGCCATACCCTGTTGGGAGCTGATGACAAGGCCGGTATTGCGGAAATCGTACAGGCCATGGTTTACCTTCGGGAACACCCGGAAATCAAGCACGGTAAAATCCGTGTGGGCTTCAATCCCGACGAAGAAATCGGTATGGGGGCGCATCTTTTTGATGTGGAGAAGTTTGGTTGTGAGTGGGCTTATACTATGGATGGCGGAGAAGTAGGCGAATTGGAGTTTGAAAACTTCAATGCAGCGGCAGCCAAAGTGACGGTGAAAGGACTGAACGTGCATCCCGGGTATGCCAAAGACAAGATGCGGAATGCCATGCTGACAGCCGCTGAGTTCATCCGCAGGATGCCTTCGGACGAAACCCCGCAAACCACGGAAGGCTATGAAGGTTTTTACCACCTGACAGGTATGAAAGGTACGGTGGAGGAAACCATCTTGTCTTATATCATACGCGACCATGACCGGCAGAAGTTTGAAGCCCGTAAAGCGTTCGTGCGGCAATTGGCTGAAGAACTGAATGAGGAAACCGTGGAGGGTACGGTGACGGTCGAGGTGCGTGACCAATATTACAACATGCGCGAGAAGGTGGAGCCGGTGATGCATATCATCGACATAGCGAAAGAGGCCATGGAGGCATGCGGGGTAGAGTGCCGGGTGAGGGCTATCCGTGGGGGAACGGATGGGGCGCAGCTTTCATTTAAAGGATTGCCGTGTCCTAACATTTTTGCAGGAGGACTGAATTTTCATGGGCGCCATGAGTTTGTTCCGGTGCAGAGCATGGAAAAGGCGATGATGACCATTGTGAAGATAGCAGAGTTGACGGCAGTAAAATAGCAGAGAATGGAACATCTTCCGGCATTGATTCAGGATTTGGCGTGGATATTGTTAGTCGCCGCCGGGGTATCCCTATTGTTTAAGTGGCTCAAGCAACCGGTTGTGCTAGGTTACATAGTAGCAGGATTCATTGCAGGGCCTCATTTTGTTTATACGCCATCGGTACGGGATGTGGGCAGCATAGATATTTGGGCGCAGATAGGTGTCGTTATCTTGTTGTTTACGTTGGGACTGGAGTTCAGTTTCAAGAAAATACTCAAGATGGGGGCGGCACCGGTCATTGCCGCCCTTACCATTATATTCTGCATGATGTTTTTAGGCACGTCTGTCGGGCATCTGTTCGGATGGAAGAGCATGGATTGCATCTATCTGGGCGGAATGTTGGCCATGTCTTCCACTACCATTATATACAAGGCTTTTCAGGATCTGGGTGTTTTACAGAAAAAGTTCGCGGGAATCGTGCTCAGTGTACTGATTCTGGAGGACATACTGGCCATTGTGTTGATGGTGATGCTATCCACTTTGGCTGTAAGCCATAATATAGAAGGAGAAGAGTTGATAGCGGGATTGCTCCGATTAGGCTTTTTCTTGATACTTTGGTTTGTAGTTGGGTTATATCTCATACCTATTATATTAAGGAAAAACCAAAAGTTCTTGAACAGCGAGACCTTGTTAATCGTATCGTTGGCGCTTTGCTTCGTCATGGCGGTGGTTGCTGTGGAGTCTGGTTTTAGTGCTGCGTTCGGCGCCTTTGTGGTAGGTTCCATCTTGGCCGAAACGGTAGAAGCCGAGCGGATAGAAAGGTTGGTGGCTCCGGTGAAGGATTTGTTCGGTGCCATCTTCTTTGTGTCTGTAGGGATGTTGGTGGACCCGGAAGTATTGGTTGAGTATGCCTGGCCGATAGTAGCCTTGACCTTGACTATCATCGCAGGGCAGGCTTTTTTCGGGACGTTCGGTTTCGTATTGGCCGGGCAGCCGTTGAAAGAGGCGATGAAGTGCGGCTTTAGCATGTCGCAAATAGGGGAGTTTGCTTTTATCATCGCTTCTTTGGGGATGTCGCTTGGCGTGACGAGCCATTACCTCTATCCTATTGTGGTAGCCGTTTCCGTAGTGACGACTTTCACTACGCCTTATATGCTGAAAGCCTCTGGTCCGGCTTATTCCTGGTTGTGCCGCGTGTTGCCCCACGGTTGGGTGGCGTGGTTGGAACGCTATACGCCGGGCGCGGTGGTGCAGAGCCATTCCGGAAATTGGAAGAAACTGATTTCTGCCATGTTGAGGCAGGTTGTGGTCTTTACGATTCTTTCCGTGACGGTCATTGCCCTGTCTTTCCGTTTTCTGTTACCCTTTACCCGCGAGATATTGCCCCATTGGTGGGCGAATGCGCTTTGCGGAGTCGTCACGCTGCTTTGCATCGCTCCTTTTTTGCGGGGTGTCATGGCACGCGGCCGACGTTCGTCTTTGTTTCAGGCCTTGTGGAAGGAAAGTCGTTACAACCGTTTGCCGTTGGTCTTTACGCTTATTGTGAGGTCGGTGGTGGTTTGTATGCTCATTTTCTATATCATCCGCTTTTTAGTGCCGTTTGCCGACCCCTTGTTGTTGTTGTTTGCCCTGTTGATTGTAGGGGGAATCTCCTTGTCCCGTCCGTTGCGACGGAATTCCATCCGGATGGAGAAAGTCTTTATGGACAACTTGCATAGTCGGGACATGTTGGCGCGTCGCGATGGTAAGGTGCAGCCCGGTTATGCACAACGTTTATTGTCTAAGGATTTGCATCTGGCTGACTTTGAAATTCCGGAAGAGTCTATTTGGGGAGGCCGGTTGTTGGGTGATTTAAAATTGGGGCAACGTTATGAGGTCAACGTCGTTTCCATCATTCGCGGAACGCACTATATGAATATACCCAACGGCAATGACCGTATTTATCCTCGTGACCATATCCAGGTGATAGGTACGGACGAGCAGATAGAACGTTTTTCCGGTGCATTGGCGAATACGGTCATCGTAGAGGCGGAACTTCAGGACCGTGAGATGCAGTTGAAACAGTTCCTGATTACCGAGGTGTCCAGATTCGTAGGGGTAAAAATAAAAAACAGTGGCATCCGCGACCGGTACCACTGTATGATTGTAGGCATTGAGACCCCCGACGGTATGTTGGAGAAACCTGAAGCCGAGAGGGTTTTCCGTGTCGGAGACATCATTTGGCTAGTAGGGGAGAAAGAAGCCCTGTCACGGCTTTTTGTGGGTAAACCTTAATCGTCTTCCCCGCCTTCTTCGTCTTCGACATCGAAGTCGAACAACAGGTCGTCCAAATATTCGGGTGTGGTGAATTCCTCCAAGCTCCTACGGTCTTTCTTCGTTGGGCGTCCGGTTCCACGGGCGCGACCGACGAAACCGCTCAGGCGACTCATCTCCAAAAGTTCGTATTGTTCTGGTGGAGTGACATTCTCCAGTATTTCCGGAATCAGTTTGGCCCCGACCCGTTTTTCTATGGTCTGCTTGACCTTAAAAGAATAAGTGACAGGAGGTTTGCGCACTTCAATGACATCACCAGGCTTGACGGTGCGTGAAGGTTTCAGTTGCGCTCCCTTCATGGAAACCTGTCCTTTCTTGCAGGCTGCAGCGGCCATCGAACGTGTCTTGAAGATACGGGCGGCCCACAGCCACTTGTCTATTCTCGCTTCGTTCATACATCCTTCTACTTCTTGTTGAATTGGTTCATGGTAATCTGGATACCGGCCAGGCAGAAGCTTTTTATCATTTCGCAAGCCAGTCCCACCCGTTCGTCCATGGTTTCCAAGTCCTCTTCCGTGAATTGTCCCAGTACAAAGCCAATTTGTCCACCCCGGGGAAAATCGTTACCGATGCCGAACCTAAGTCGGGCGTATGCCTGTGTACCTAAGACAGAGGCTATGTTTTTCAATCCGTTATGACCGGCATCACTTCCGCTTGGCTTCATGCGTAGGGCACCGAATGGAAGGGCCAAATCGTCTACGACCACCAGGATACGTTCAAGGGGAACGTTCTCTTTGTTCATCCAGTACCTGACGGCGTTTCCGCTCAAGTTCATGTAGGTGGACGGTTTCAAAAGCACCAATTGCTGCCCTTTCAGCGAGAGGGAAGCCACAGCGCCGTAGCGTTTGTCCTCAAAAACAAGATTGGATGCCTTGGCCAAGGCATCCAATACTCTAAAACCTATATTGTGACGGGTTCCGGCGTATTCGTTTCCGATATTGCCCAAACCGACAATTAAGTATTTCATTCGCTGTCTATGGATTAATTGTCAGCAGATGCGGCAGATCTTGCGCTACGCGTCATCTTAACTTGGCAAACGACAACCTCTTTGCTAGTAACCAACTCCAAACCATCAAAATGCAATTCACCGACTTTGATGGTCTTACCCAATCCCAAGCTCGTCACGTCGATGTTCAGGCGTTCGGGAATTTGAGTATAAACAGATTTTACTTTCAATTTACGTACGGATGCGGCCAAACGTCCACCGGCTTTCACACCTTCTGCCAAACCGTTCAGTTTGATGGGCACTTCCATTATGATGGGTTTGGTTTCAGTGATTTCGTAGAAATCCACATGCAATACGTTGTCTTTTACCGGATGGAATTGAAGCTCTTTCAATACTGCTTTGTATTCCTTACCGTCAATGTTCAAATTTACAACATAGATATCCGGGGAGTAAATCAGGTTGCGCAGTTCATCGTTTGTCGTGGTGAATGCCAATGCGACTGGTGCGCCGTTTTCATCTTTTGCTTCTCCGTACAAATTGCAGGGAACAGCATTGGCTCTACGGATGTCACGGGCAGCTTTCTTGCCGAATACAGTTCTTACTGTACCTTTTACATTAATTTCTTTCATTGCATTAATTTTTTGTGTTACTCTAAATTAAGTGATTTATGCTTAATCTCACCATCACACGATGTGTGCATCTTTCGATGATGCTGAAAAGCGGTGCAAAATTACGGCTTTTCATTGGCATGGCCAAATGTTGCGGGTGTTTTTTTCATATTTCCATCACGCAGTGTAGTCCGGCGAGGAAACTTCCGAGGGCGGATTTGAGGTTGGCGGCTTTCGGTAGCGTTTCCTCTTGCGGTGCAGCGGTGCGTGGCGTGTTCGCAGCTTTTTCTGCCTTTCGTTTTTTGTTCCACCTCCTTACGGCATGATGTGCAATCCTTTTGAAATCCATAGTAGCCGTGTTTAGGGTCTGTTTTCTGCCCGCAAATATACGACATGAAAAAGCTCTTGTCAAACCCTTCACCATAACCCTGTTGATTACCAGTTTGTTTACATTTGTAAATCGGAACCTGTATGCTGTGTATCATTTCCCGGTGAAATCCCGGTGAAGGATGTAAAGGCAGAAAGTTCACCTTAAAGCATTGGTACAGAGGGTGTCTGAAGGATGCGAACCCTTTCGCACGAAAAACCGTTTGTGGGAGGTGGGGCAGGGCGTTTGGCACAGCAAAGCCCGTAAAACAGGTGTAGGCATACCTGAAAATCGTTCTCAGCAGATTGAAAAATTGTTTGGCTTAGAACGGAAAATCGTTTGGCGCAGATTGTACGGGCACATCCGACTGCCAATCAAGGCTTTTGTTGAATATTTAGGACAGGAGTGCCAATAAAGTGAATCCTGCGTAGAGATATTCCGAGAAAAAAGTATAGCTTGTTTCATGAGTTAGGAATATTAGGTTAATCTTTCCGGAAGCAAATATTGGAGCTATTAAAGGATAGGTTTAGAATCATGTGACCCCAAACCTATCCTTTATATGTTAGCGTTATTCTACATTTAATCCGATATCTTCCACGTTTAAGTCCATGTTAATTTTCAAATCTGAACTTATGTTACTTTCATCACCTGTTGTATTGTGACTTTGTCGCGGTTCTATTCCTGGCTGTTCCTTGCGGACGAAGTTCACAGCTTCTTCCAACCCGGACATAAAGTGCTCGAAATCCTCCTGGTAAAGGAATATCTTATGCTTTTCAAAATTTATGGATGGAGATTCCGTATCTCCCGATATGACTTTTTTGCTTTCTGTGAGGGCTATGAATAATTCACCTTTCCTGTTTTTCTTCACATCCACATAATAAATACGTTTTCCTGCCTTTACGGATTTGGAAAAGACGATGTCTTTATCTCTTTCCTGGTTCTTTTTGAAATCTTCCATATTTTGCGGTTTATAAATAACTACTTCAAAATTGAGAATATTTTTTAAAACATCCAAAAAAAATGAGGGAAAGATGGCCTTTTTATCTATAAAATACGTACTTTTGCACTGCAATATATAATATTATATGATAAACAGAGAGATTATACGCTTAAAGGTTGTTCAGATTACTTATGCTTATTACCAAAACGGGGGAAAGAACATAGATACGGCGGAAAAAGAACTTTTCTTCAGTTTGGCCAAGGCTTATGATTTGTATAATTACCTATTGGCCCTGATGGTAGAAATCAACCGGATAGCAGAACGTGCCGTAGAGACGGCACAGAGCAGGTATAACCGTATCAAGGTGGGTGAACCGCCCAGTACAAAGTTCATTGACAATCGTTTTATCATGCAGTTGGAAGTAAATAAACAACTGTTGGATTTTCGTGAAAACCAGAAAAAAAGTTGGGTGAACGAAGAAGGGTTTGTGCGTTCGTTGTACAAACAAATCATAGAGACGGATTACTACAAAGAGTATATGGCATCATCCGAGTCTTCTTATGCACAGGACCGTGAGTTATGGCGCAAGATATATAAGAATGTCATTTCTAATAATGAAGAGTTGGACTCCTTGCTTGAAGATATGAGCCTATATTGGAACGACGACAAATATATCGTGGATACGTTTGTGCTGAAGACCATCAAGCGTTTTGACGAGGCTAAAGGAGCCGGACAGGAGCTTTTGCCGGAATTCAAGGATGAAGAGGATCGGGAATTCGCCCATCGTTTGTTCCGTAACACGTTGTTGAATGCGGAGTATTACCGTAAGCTGATAAGCGATAATACAAAGAACTGGGAATTCAATCGGATTGCCCTTATGGATTTGTTGATTATGCAAATTGCATTGGCAGAGATTCTGACTTTTCCCAATATTCCGTTGAATGTCTCATTGAACGAGTATGTAGATATAGCCAAGATCTACAGTACGCCGCGTAGTGGGGCATACGTGAATGGATTGTTGGATGCCGTTTCCAAAAAATTAATAGCAGAGAAAAAATTAGAGAAGACAAACAATTAAAATAATACAACCATGAATTTATTGACAATTTTATTGCAGCAACAAGGCGGAGGCATGTCTATGATTATTATGATGGTCGCTATTTTCGCCATCATGTATTTCTTTATGATTCGTCCTCAGAATAAGAAACAAAAAGAAATCCAGAAATTCAGAAACAGCATCGTTCCGGGTACTGATGTGGTAACGGCAGGCGGAATTTATGGAAAAGTGAAAGAAGTGAATGAACTCGATAATACATTGATGGTGGAGATAGCCTCCGGCGTAAAAATTAAAATCGCTAAGAATTCAGTGTATGCCGGTGCGCCGACCGACACGGCCGCAGGTAAATAACCGTAATGGATTCAGTTCAGTTCAAAAAATACTATACAACAGTCAAGAACTTCTTGTTAGGTCCTAAAAACAAGGAGTTCTTGATTTTTTTGTTTTTTTTCTTCGTCTCTGCGGCTTTCTGGCTGTTGCAATCTTTGAATGAAACATTTGATGTAGAATTGAAAATACCTTTAAAATTGGAAAATGTGCCGTCAGATGTGGTCATTACATCGGATTTGCCTTCTGATTTAAATGTAGTGATAAGAGATAAAGGTACGGTTTTGGTTCGTTATATTTATGGTACGGAACAAGTTCCCGTGCGAGTGGACTATAAGGATTATGACAAGGGAAACGCTTCCGGACGTGTTTCCGTTACGCTTTTGGATGTCCAAAAGAAAGTACAGGCACAGTTGTTGTCTTCCACTCGTATTGTGTCTTTAAAGCCAGATACGTTGGAATATTTTTTTAATAAGGGTGCCCGTAAGAAAGTGCCGGTCAAGTTGGCTGGGGTCGTGGAAACCTCTCCGGAGTATTACCTGCAAAGGGTGGAGTTTACACCTGATTCGGTGGAAGTGTTGGCACCTTCTGCCATTTTGGATACCATAACCGAAGCTTTTATCACTCCGGTTTATTTTTTGGATTTGTCTGCAAACGAAAAAACAATAAGCATGTTGCGCCCAGTGAGAGGGGCGAAGTTCATCCCAGATCAGGTGGAAATGAATGTGATGATAGACTTATATACGGAGAAAACGGTGGAAGTTCCTGTGTTCGGTGTTAATTTTCCTGGCAGTAAGGACTTGCGTACATTTCCTTCAAAAGTAAAAGTTACTTTTCGTGTGGGGATGAGCCAGTTTAAGGAAATTACGGCGGACGATTTTGTATTGGCTGTCACGTACGAAGAACTAATGAAGAATCACAGTTCGAAAATTCAGCTTTATCTAAAGTCGATGCCGTCCGGAGTATCGAATGTGCGTATAGACCCTTCAGAAGTGGATTATTTGATAGAACAAGTACAGGAAGAAAACGAGTGATATGATTAAGGTTGGTCTTACGGGAGGCATTGGTTGCGGGAAAAGTTATGTGGCGGATTTATTACGTCGTCAGCATATTTCCGTGTATGATACGGATAAGGAGGCAAAGCGTTTGATGATGGAATCTGCAACCATTCGCCAGGGATTGGTGGATAGGATCGGAGAGCGGGCTTATACGCCGGATGGAGCATTGAACCGTGAACTGATAGCTTCATATTTATTTGCCTCTCCGCTCCATGCAGAGCGTATCAACCGGCTTGTACATCCGGTGGTGCAAGATGATTTCCTGCAATGGGTGGATAAGCAGAACGGATCGTTGGTCGTTATGGAATGTGCCATTCTTTACGAGTCCGGTTTCGACCGTCTGGTAGATGAAGTCTTGTTGGTACGTGCTCCGGAAAGAGTTTGCATAGAGCGTGTCATGAAACGCGACGGGGCTTCCGAAACTCAGGTAAGGGCGCGTATGGCAGCCCAGATGTCGGACGAAGAGCGTTGCAAGCGGGCGCATTATATTATAAATAATGATGGAAACTCAGACGTGGAGGGTATCTTAAGAGATATGTGGATGAAGATCGGTGGGGGAAGGTTGCATGAAGATTAAGCTTTTTTAGAAAGAAGATTTTGAAAAAAAGTAGGTGAAGGACTATCTTTGCATTTGTTTTAAAAAATAAAATATAAACCTGAATATGTTAGAAACGATTTTGGCTATTTCCGGTAAACCCGGTTTGTATAAGTTGGTTTCGCGTGGAAACCGTAGTTTGATTGTAGAAACGTTGGACGAGGTGAAAAAACGTATGCCGGCTTTTGCTACCGATAAGGTCATTTCCTTGGCAGATATAGCCATGTATACGGATGAAGGTGAAGTGCCTTTGAGGGAAGTTTTGAATAGCCTGAAGAAAAAAGAGAAGGCTCAGCTTTCTGCTTTTGATTATAAAAAGGCTTCACGTGAGGAACTGGCTTCTTATCTTGCAGAGATATTGCCTAATTATGATCGTGACCGCGTTTATCCTGCCGATATCAAGAAGTTGGTAAGTTGGTATAATTTGTTGGTCAAGGCCGGCATGACGGATTTTGACGAGGTCTTGGCTCCTACGGAGGGAGAGCACATTACAGACAGGGCAGAACAGGAATAAGCCTGAAAGTATATAATGTCAAAGAACAGGGAGGGCATGCATGTGTTCTCCCTGTGTTTCTTTAAGCAGAGAATAATTTTTGCCCGTAAATTTGTGTAATTCCAAAATTCTTCTTTTATTTGCATCCTGTTAATTCATTTATTAATTATTAAACGTTTATTGCCTATTGGAATACTCTTACTTAACTATAAAATAAATAAGGATGGAGAGTTTTGCAAATTTGACTGACGAAATGTTGGTTAAACTGTATGCCGGAGGTAATAATGGTGCTTTTGACATCTTGTTGGAGAGATATGAAGAGAAGATTTTTTCTTATATCTTTTTTGTTGTACACAATCAAGATGTGGCTGATGATATATTCCAGGAAACGTTTATGAAAGCTGTGGTAACCATTCAGCAGGGACGTTATGTGGAAAATGGCAAGTTTCAGGCATGGATAACCCGCATTGCCCATAATTTGATTATTGATTATTTCAGGCAGACCCGCAATGAGAATTGTGTGTCTAACGATGAAGTGGAGTATGATTTGTTCAATGACATCAAATTGGCTGAAACGACTGTGGAATCTAAAATGGTGCGGGAACAGGTGCTTGACGATGTGAAACTGTTGGTAGAACACTTGCCCCAAAACCAGAAAGAAGTGGTTTTCATGAGGTATTACCAAGAATTGTCTTTTAAGGAAATTGCAGATATAACAGGGGTAAGTATCAATACGGCTTTAGGGCGTATGCGTTATGCTTTGTTGAACTTACGTAAGATGGCGGTGAAAAAGGAACTTCATTTGGCTATTTCTTAAAAATAACTATCCTGCGATATACTAAATAAGCGGTCAGAGCGTTATAATAGCAGATTTAAGTAACCTGACAGCTTATGGATATAACTATACCTAATGGAATGCAGCGACCGTCGCGGCGGACTATTGCTTTTCTGAAGCTATTCGCACGCAGTTATAAAGAACTTGAATTTGCAGACGGTGAGTTTGCCAGAATGATTTTGAAGTAAGGTGGCATATTTTACAGTGTGCTTGCTTGCGCATATAGGATATTTAATATAACTTTGTACATATATACGTATTTAAAAATATATGTACTATGAAGCATTTTGTGGCTCCTTCCCTGTTGTCCGCCGATTTCGGAAACCTGAAACCGGAAATGGACATGATTAATCGTAGTGAATGCGATTGGTTGCATATCGACATCATGGATGGTGTGTTTGTCCCCAATATATCTTTCGGTTTTCCTGTTTTGAAGTATGTGGCTCGTTTGTGTGAGAAGCCGTTGGATGTGCATCTGATGATTGTGCAACCGGAAAAGTTTCTGAATGAGGTGAGAGCTTTGGGAGCTTATTCCATGAATGTGCATGTAGAGGCTTGTCCGCATTTGCATCGTGTAGTACAGCAGATCAAGGAAGCCGGTATGAAAGCCGGAGTGACATTGAATCCGGCCACGCCCGTTTCGTCTTTGACGGATATCATCGAGGATGTGGACATCGTCATGTTGATGGCCGTCAATCCGGGCTTCGGAGGCCAGGCCTTTATTCCCCATACATTAGATAAAGTGCGGGAATTGCGCCGTATGATAGACGGAAGCCGGTCGAAAGCCTTAATAGAGGTTGATGGTGGGGTGAACCGTGATACGGGACGGTTGTTGGTCGAGGCCGGTGCGGATGTGTTGGTAGCCGGGAGTGCTGTTTTTCATGCGGCAGATGCCATAGAAGAGATTCGTGTTCTGAAAAATTTGTAGACGCTGGTTGGAATATGTTCGGAATCTTGGCGGAAATACCCTTTTGTGAGGTTGGCTGTTCCGCTTCTTCCCGGTTTGTGGCTGGGACGGTTGTTGTGGCAATATGCGGGAGGCGGTAGCCAGGCGGGTATTTTTCTGTCCATAGGAGTGCTGCTAATTGGAGGGTGGTGCTTGTGTGTTGGTATATATTCATTGCATCGGCGTGCTTGTCATGGTGAGTTGAGAAGCTACGTGTCTTTCGGTATTTCTGTTTGTTTCCTGTTTTTTTTCTTCGGATTGTGGCGTTCCTTTTATGTGTGGGAGAACTTACGTCGGGTTTGGACGGACGAGGAACGTGAGTATCATGCCATATTGTTGAATACTCCTCAAATTTCGCCCCGTACGGTAGGGGCAGAGGCTATGTTGATGTCCGGAAACGGTCTCGCTATGAGGCAAACCAGCAAATTATGGTTGACCTTTTCGAGGGATTCTTTTGCGGAAACTTTGCGGACGGGAGATGAGTTGTTTTTTAAGGGGCGTATCCGGAGACCGAAAAACAAAGGTAATCCGGAAGAGTTCGATTATGCGGAATATTTGGCCGTGAAAGGCATATCGGGCCGTGTATTCATCGGAAAGGAGCGTTGGAAACGAATCCATGGATATGAGGATAAGGAGCGGCATCTTTCTTTGGGGATAGATTTGCGCATCAAAGCTCTGTTATGGCGAGATAGAATATTGGAGGTATATCGAAATACCGGTTTGCAGGGTGAGGCTTTGGACTTGTTTGCAGCTTTGACTTTAGGGGAAAAGTCGGGACTGTCGGATGAGTTGAAGGATATTTATGCGGGAGTCGGTGTCAGTCATGTGTTGGCTTTGTCTGGCATGCATCTTGGCTTTTTGGTAGCGATGTTGAATTTATTTATACTGAGCTATTGTAGGAGGCACTATTTGCGGCTACTGGGGGCGATGCTTGCTACGGTACTGGTTTGGGGGTATACCTTTTTGGCCGGTTTGCCTCCTTCTCTTGTGAGGGCGGCACTGATGTATTCCTTGATGTTGTCCGGGTCTTTGGTCGGTCGTTCGGGGTTTTCAGTTAATTCTTTAGCCATGAGTGCGGTGTTGATGTTGTGCATCAATCCTTTATGGTTCTATGATGTGGGCTTTCAACTATCTTTTTTAGCCATGTTCGGTATTCTGACGATATGTCCCCGGTTTCAGGAGTTGCCGTTGATGCAATGGCGTTATGTGAGGTGGATTTTTCAAAGTTTGTTGGTGTCATTCGCAGCGCAGTTATTCACCGTTCCTTTGGTGGCTTATCGTTTCGGTACATTTTCGTTTTATTCGGCATGGGCGACTTTGGTAGTATCTCCTTTAACGGCACTATTGATTTATGGGATGCCTCTGATATTATTATCTGGGATTACTGGTATCGGTACAACAGTTTGTGCGTGGTGGATTGCCCGGGTGGGCACGTGGCAAAATGACAGTCTGCGTGCGATGATGGAGTGGCCGTATGCTGTGGTCCATACGGATTGGTCACTATGGTTTACGCTGTGGTGCTATGTAGTATTGTGTGCTTGGCTGATGCCTTTCTGCCGGTCTTATGCCCGACGGGTACAGTTCGGACTTATGAGTGTGATATTGACTTTGTGTGCCTTTGCTGTAAACAGGCAGTTTTGCAGGATCCGACCGGAAATCGTGTTTTATAATCACTCTTCATGTCCGTCTGTCCACGTGATTTATTCACCGGAACGCTCTTATTTGTTCTCGACTGAAGAGGATAGTGTGAGGGAGCGTATGTCTTATATTGCAGAATCCTTTTGGGCAAAGAAGCTTTTGGACGTACCTGTGGTCGTGACCGCTGATTTCAGGGATAACTATATTTCTTCCGTACATGGTTTGGTGGCGGGTAGGAACGGCATCTCCTTTTTGATGCTTACGGATGACCGTTGGGATGGGATAAAAGGAATGTGTCAGGCTGAGGTCGATTATCTTTATGTTTGTCGCGGCTATCATGGCAGTATGCATGAACTGTCTCGTTTGTTCAATCCCCGTTGTGTGGTGTTGGATGCTTCTTTGTGGCGAAATGAAAGGAGGCGTTATATTCAAGAATGTGACAGATTAGGTTGGAGTTTCCATGATATGGAAGCCAAAGGAGCGTTAAAAGTTGCTTTAAATTGAGGAACAGCAGACTTTTTATAGTATATTTGTAAATTATAAACCGTAATACAATTTTTATATGTTGGATAATCTCTTGTCCGAAGTAGACGTGCAGCGTTTGCGTACGTTACTGGATAAGGCGCACAATATCATCATTACATGTCATGTGTCTCCCGATGGAGATGCCATGGGTGCTGTTTTGGCCTTTTCCCATTTCCTATGGCGAAAAGGCAAAAATGCCCAACCCGTGGTTCCGAATATCTTTCCTGATTTCTTGAAATGGATGCCCGGAGTGGAACGTGTCCGCATTCATGAGAAACATGAAAACGAAGTAGCTCCTTTGGTGGCGGCGGCTGACTTGATTATTTGTTTGGATTTCAACGCCCCCGATCGTTTGCAGGGATTACAGAAACCCGTGATGGATTCCCGAACTCCTAAGATTATGATAGACCATCATCTTGATCCTGTAGATTTTTGTGATTGGGCTGTTTCTCGGCAAGAGATGAGTTCGACGTGTGAATTACTTTATCGTATATTGGTGCAGTTGGAAGGCGTGGAGCCGATGACGTATGAGGAAGCGGTATGTCTTTACACAGGGATGATGACGGATACTGGTTGTTTTTCCTATAATTCCAATCGCAGCGATATTTATTATATTATAGGCCGCCTGCTGACAAAAGGCATCGACAAAGACAAGATATACCGCAATGTATTTTTCAATTACTCAGCTGAGCGTTTTCGGTTGATGGGGTATATGCTATATGTCAAACTGGAGTATTTTCCGGAATATCATGCTTCATTGATGACTTTAACAAGAGAAGAACAGAAGCGGTTTTCGCATAGGAAAGGCGATACGGAGGGGTTCGTGAATATACCGCTCCAAATCGGGAAATCCCGTCTTTCGGTATTTCTGCGTGAAGATACCGAACGCCATGCAATTCGCGTGTCCTTGCGTTCTGTGGATGATTTTCCCTGTAACCGGATGGCGGCAGAGTTCTTCAATGGCGGGGGCCATTTGAATGCTTCGGGCGGGGAACTTTCTTGTACGATGGATGAGGCCGTACAGATTGTCCGCAAGGCTTTGAAGAAATATACTTCTCTATTGACAGATAGATGAAATGTGATTTATAAAAAACTAAATATGAGAAAGATTATTTATATTTTGTTTGCCGTGTTAGGTGTTGGAGGGGGATTGCAGAGTTGTGACGACGGGGAAACATACGCCGAGCAACGGGAGAAAGAGCGTGATGCCATTTCGGCTTTTCTGAACCGTGATGTTGTAATCCGTTTGAGTGACGGGGAAGAATTGATTCATGTCGGTAAAATCAATACGATTTCCGAAGGGGAGTTTTATGCCCAGGACAGTACGACCAATCTCGAAAGAAACGAATACGTTGTTTTTGAGAATACCGGTGTGTATATGCAGATTGTACGTAAAGGGGCAGGTGAAAAGATGAAGAACGGCCAACAGAAGCGCATCATTTGCCGTTATACGGAGTTCAATATTTTAAGGGATTCCGTGCAGACTACGAACAATTCGGCTTACTGGCAGACGAACCCTGACATCATGGACGTGACGGATACTTACGGAACCTTTACCGCTTCATTCAATACATCAGTGAATGGGGGTGGGGCGATGTATCAGTATTACGGCTCGAAAGCAGTGCCTGCCGGGGGGTTGGTTCCTTTAACCTATATCAATATCGGTCGTCAAATCAATGCAGATGAAGAGATAGCCAAAGTTCGTCTCATTGTACCGCATTCACAGGGGCATAGTGATGCTTCTTCTAATGTGTACCCTTGTTTTTATGAAATCACTTATCAGGAGATGAGGAATTAGTCAGTCTGGAACGTAAAGCAAATCACTCATAATGCCGTCGGAAAGAAAGATTCCCCGGCGTGTCAGTTTGAGCAAGCCTTCGGGGGCTTGCTCTTTTTTTTCCATAATTTCGAGCTGTCCGTTTCTCAGGTGGACGGCGGCAGCTTGCAGGCAGTAATCCGTTAATGGTTGGCCGAATTTTCGTTTCAATTCGCTCAGGTTTAGTCCGTCGGACGTGCGTAAGGAAGTAATGATGCAATCATTGTATCTTTCGTATAGGTTCAGCTCTTCCTGCTCTATCCATGGTGCGCGGTTGAAGTCTTCAGAGGAGAAGCATTTCCCCACTTTGTCTATATAGACGTTCAGATCCGGATGGTTCCATTGTCGGTTACGTCCGTCGAAAGAATGGGCCGAAGGGCCGCATCCTAAATAAGGAATGCCTTTCCAGTAACTGGAATTATGTCGGGAACGGAAGCCCGGGCGGGCAAAGTTGGAAATTTCATAATGCTCGAAACCGGCATTTTCGAGTCGGCACATTAAAAGACTGAACATTTCCAGGCTTAGTTCTTCGTCAGCTTCTTCCACTACATGCCGTTTGCGCATTTTCCAAAGTGGAGTGCCTTCTTCGTAGATGAGCGCGTATGCCGAAATATGTTGTACGTTCAAGGAAAGTGCTGTGTCCACGTCCGTTTCCCATTCGCGAAGGGATTGTGCCGGTAGGCCGTAAATCAAGTCGATGCTGATGTTGTCGAATCCGGTGTCCTGACAGTCATGTACTGCGCGGATGGCTTGCTCTCCACTATGTCGGCGGTGGAGCAGACGTAGTTTACCATCGTCGAATGTCTGTACCCCCATGCTTAGCCTATTGACGGGCAGAGTATGGAGTGATTTGATTTTTCGTGGAGTGAGGTCGTCCGGATTGGCCTCGATGGTAACTTCTGCCCGGTCGGACACGTTGTAGGTCTGGAATAATGCTTCGAAGATTGGTTCGAGTAAAGACGTGTCGAGCGTAGAAGGGGTCCCGCCTCCTATATATATCGTTTCAATTACGGGCATTTGTCCGTCTTGTTGCAAGTAATTCGCCCTTAAACGCAATTCGTTCGTCAGGGCACTTATGTAAGCCTTGTCTTTTTCCCCGCATGTTGTGGAATAAAAGTCGCAATATACACAACGGCTTGTGCAAAAAGGAATATGGATGTAAATTCCGGCCATATATAATAAGGTGTAAAACTGTGGTGCAAAGGTAGTGAAAGAAGGAAAAAGAACCCGAAAAGGCAGACTATGTTTAAAAACATAATGAACAAAATCACAGAATCGTTGGCTGTATGGGATTTTATTGCTAAATTTCGTGCCGTTTAGTTGTTACCTTTAAATTAAATGTTACACGATGAAAGTATATCAAACAAACGAGATTAAAAACATAGCCCTGTTGGGAAATGATGGTTCCGGTAAAACAACACTCACGGAAGCCTTGCTTTATGAGGCCGGATTGATTAAGCGCCGCGGAAGAATTACGGCCAAGAACACGGTGAGTGACTATTTTCCGGTGGAACAGGAATACGGTTATTCGGTTTTTTCCACAGTGTATCATGTGGAATGGAACAATAAGAAACTGAATATCATAGACTGTCCGGGTTCGGATGATTTTGTGGGGGCGGCGTTGACGGCACTGAATGTGACGGATACGGCCGTGTTGCTGTTGAACGGGCAATATGGTGCGGAAGTCGGGACGCAGAATCATTTCAGATATACGGAAAAGTTAGGGAAGCCCGTGATTTTTCTGGTAAACCAGTTGGATGATGAAAAGTGCGATTACGATGCCATATTGGAGCAGTTGACTTCCATTTACGGCAACAAGGTCGTTCCGGTGCAGTATCCGATAAAAACAGGGCCGGACTTCAATGCCTTGATTGACGTGTTGCTGATGAAGAAATACTCCTGGGGGCCTGAAGGTGGAGAACCGACGATAGAAGAAATCCCGGAAGACCAGAAAGAGAAGGCCATGGAGATGCACAAGGTATTGGTTGAGGCCGCTGCCGAGAACGACGAAACATTGATGGAGAAATTCTTTGAGAGCGAAACGCTGACCGAAGACGAGATGCGTGAGGGTATCCGCAAGGGATTGGCAGCACGGGGGATGTTCCCGGTGTTCTGTGTTTGTGCGGGAAAGGATATGGGTGTACGGCGCTTGATGGAATTTTTGGGCAATGTCGTGCCTTTCGTCAGCGAGATGCCCAAAGTGCATAATACCAGAGGTATGGAGGTGACTCCCGATGTAGACGGCCCGACTTCGCTTTATTTCTTCAAGACCGGCGTAGAACCTCATATCGGCGAGGTGCAGTACTTCAAGGTGATGAGTGGCAAGGTACATGAAGGTGATGATTTGAACAATGCCGACCGTGGGTCGAAAGAACGCATGTCGCAGTTGTTCGTTTGTGCGGGTGCCAACCGTATTAAGGTGGAAGAATTGGTGGCCGGAGATATCGGTTGCACGGTGAAGCTGAAGGATGTGAAGACGGGGAATACGTTGAATGATAAAAATAGCGAGAACCGTTTCAATTTCATCAAATATCCCAATCCGAAGTATACCCGTGCGGTAAAAGCGGTGAACGAGGCAGAGACCGAGAAGATGATGAATGCCTTGAACCGTATGCGTGAGGAAGATCCCACGTGGGTAGTGGAGCAGAGCAAAGAATTGCGTCAGATACTGGTACACGGACAAGGGGAATTCCATTTGCGTACGTTGAAGTGGCGTATGGAAAATAATGAAAAGATTGCCATTAAGTTCGAAGAACCTCGCATTCCTTATCGTGAGACCATTACGAAGGCTGCGCGTGCCGACTACCGTCATAAGAAACAGTCGGGAGGAGCGGGGCAGTTCGGCGAAGTACATTTGATTGTGGAACCCTATTATGAAGGTATGCCCGATCCGGAAGTATATCGTTTCAACGGACAAGAGTTCCGGATTAATGCGCGCAGCAAGGAAGAAGTACCCTTAGAGTGGGGCGGCAAGCTCGTCTTTATCAACTCTGTGGTGGGTGGTGCCATTGATGCCCGTTTCATGCCGGCTATTCTGAAAGGTGTGATGCAGCGTATGGAACAAGGCCCGTTGACGGGTAGTTACGCCCGCGATGTCCGTGTCATCGTGTACGACGGAAAGATGCATCCCGTAGATTCTAATGAAATTTCTTTCATGTTGGCCGGGCGTAATGCTTTCAGTATGGCGTTTAAAGAGGCCGGGCCGAAGATTCTGGAGCCTATTTACGACGTGGAGGTCTTTGTTCCCAGTGACAAGATGGGTGATGTGATGAGCGACTTGCAAGGACGCCGAGGCATGATTATGGGGATGACTAGCGAGAACGGTTATGAGAAACTTGTGGCCAAAGTGCCGTTGAAGGAGATGTCCAATTATTGTACCTCTTTAAGTTCCATTACCGGTGGTCGTGCTTCTTTCATCATGTCGTTTGCCAGCTACGAACTGGTACCGGCAGACGTGCAAGAGAAACTGGTTAAGGATTTTGAGGCTAAACAAGATAAAGAAGAATAATAAACTAAGCTACTGGAGGTATCCCGCTTTTCGACTTTTTGCTTGAGTATGCAAGTAAGTTGAAGGGCGGGATTTTTTCGTTTGCTGCACAATAAAAACGTATCTTAGGAACAGGTGGGAGGCACTGCTTGAGGGATACATGCAGATATTTTTTCTCGGCGACTGAATACTTATTTTTAAGATAAAGCAATCCTTGTTTGCTTGTATAAATCATTTTGTATTACTTTGTTGTTAATAACGTTAAACTCAATGAAGGAATAAGTTTTTATGAGCTTAATGCCCGTTTTCGATATGTATATTTGCTGATATGAAAAGGTCTACAATCTGGATAGTAAGTGTAATTATCGGAGTTTCGTTTTTGGGACTTCTTTTGTTGCAGATGCGCTACATCGAGCAGATGGTGAAGATGCGGAAGGAACAATTTGACGAATCCGTAGTTCGTAGTCTGAATCAGGCATCCCGCAATTTGGAGCAGAACGAGACGTTTCGTTATCTGGAGAACTTTACGCGGGACAATTTAAGCCCGAGTTCGGATTCTTTGCCTAAACTTTATATGGGCGGGATAGTCGGTACTGTAGATGCGAGCAACGGTGTAGGAGTTGCACACGGGGGAGAAAAGATATATTCCGATTTCGAATTGCATACGATAGTGAAGCATCCTTCCACTATGCCGAAAGTGTTGCGTATCGAGCGTAATAATTCGATTGACGAGGCCACCAGGTCGTTTCAGGAGTATGTGAAGAATGCGTATGTATATCATAAGGGTTTGCTTGACGAAGTAATATACACTATCTTGTATAAAGCGAGTGAGAAACCCCTGGAAGAGCGGATTAATTTCAAATTGCTGGATCAGGACATCCGTAATGCGCTTGAAAATAACGGAATCAGTATTCCTTATCATTTCACGGTGGCTACCAATGACGGACGGGAGGTATACCGATGCCCGGATTACGAGGAGAAAGGAAAAGACTATTCATACTCCCAGGTGTTGTTCCGTAATGACCCTGCGGGTAAAATCGGCATTGTGAGGATTCATTTTCCGGATATGAATTCCTATTTGTTGGAAACGGCACGGATGATGATTCCGGCATTGGCCTTTACCATCATTCTGTTTGTCACTTTTGTCTTTACGATATATGTGATATTCCGTCAGAAAAAGGTGACGGAGATGAAAAATGACTTCATCAACAATATGACGCATGAATTCAAGACTCCGATTTCGTCTATTTCATTGGCCGCCCAGATGCTGAGCGACCAGTCGATAAAGAAGAGCGAGGCGATGTACGAGAATCTTTCGCGGGTCATTAATGACGAGACCAAGCGTTTACGTTTTCAGGTGGAAAAAGTACTGCAAATGTCTTTGTACGACAGAGATAACATTGCGTTCAAGCAGAAAGAGTTGGATGCACATCAGTTGTTGGCGGGAGTCATTAAGACGTTTACTTTGAAAGTGTCGCAGAATGGAGGAAGTATATCGTCTGATTTCAAAGCCGAACAGGCGGAGATTTATGTGGATGAGATGCACTTTACGAATGTGATATTCAATTTGATGGATAATGCGGTCAAATACAAGCGTGATGATGTGGAACTACATTTGACTCTTCGGACATGGAATACGGGGGACAAGATCAATATTTCAATAGAAGATAACGGCATAGGCATACAGAAAGATGACTTGAAGAGGATTTTCGATAAGTTTTATCGTGTGCATACCGGCAATAAACATGATGTCAAAGGTTTCGGCTTAGGACTGGCCTACGTCAAGAAAATCGTGGGGTTACAGAATGGCGTGATACATGCAGAAAGCGAATACGGCCATGGAACGAAATTTATAATCACATTACCAACAATAAAAAAATAAGAATTATGGAAGAAAAATTGCGAATATTATTATGCGAGGACGATGAGAGCCTGGGCATGTTGCTGAGAGAGTATTTACAGGCCAAGGGTTATGAGGCGGAACTGTTTCCGGACGGAGATGCCGGTTACAAGGCATTTTTGAAGAACCGTTACGAAATGTGTGTGTTGGACGTTATGATGCCAAAGAAGGATGGATTCCAGTTGGCACAGGAAATCCGACAGGTCAATGCTGAAATACCTATCATATTCCTGACGGCCAAAAACCTGAAGGAGGATATTTTCGACGGATTTAAAATAGGGGCTGATGACTATATCACTAAACCTTTCTCGATGGAAGAACTGGTATTCCGTATGGAGGCCATCTTGCGCCGTGTGAGGGGTAAGAAAGTAAAGGAGACGAACATGTATAAACTGGGTCGTTTCACTTTCGACACACAAAGGCAGATTTTGGCTATCGGTGACAAGCAAACCAAGTTGACAACCAAGGAAAGTGAGTTGCTTTCATTGCTTTGTGCGCATGCCAATGATGTATTACAACGTGAACTGGCATTGAAGACGATTTGGATTGATGACAATTACTTCAATGCACGGAGCATGGATGTGTATATCACAAAATTGCGCAAGCATCTGAAAGACGACCCTTCCATTGAGATTAACAACGTCCATGGAAAAGGTTATCGTTTGATTATCCCCACAACAGAAGAGGAATAAGAACAGATAACGTAAGAATGGCCCCGGATTTCCTTGAGGAACATCCGGGGCCATTCTTTTACCTCTTAATCTTGTATTTTCTTGTTCATGACAATGTGGACGATAATACCGACCACAATAGCCAATAAGGCTATACCGTTAGGCCAGTTATAATCAAGCCAGTTGCATACATAACTCAGAACCAATACCGCAGTTCCCAGAACGATTAAGAGAATACCCAAATTCTTTAAAAAATTATTCATTGTATGTTTCTTTTTATGTTTTTCTCCATTCAGCCTACAAATTAAAGCATAATTATTTAAACTCCGAAACTTTTCATAGAAAAAAAGACGGAAAAGGAGCATTTTAATCCTTTGTGTTTAAAAACACTTTTCTTAAAACTTCCTGGCTTATGCTTAATTCTTCCACACTAAGGCCACGCAGGGCCTCTTTCAGGGTCTTGTTGGCGATAAATCTCGATTTCTCTTCCAAATCCCGTCCAGTCTTGGTCAGATGAATCAGGTTGATTCTCCGGTCTGTTTTCCCGGATATTCTGACAACGAGGTTCAGGCGCTCCATATTGTCGATCAGCCGTGTCATACTCGGTTTGTCCTTGAAAGTCGCGTTACACAATTCTTGTTGCGTGACACCGTCTTTTTCCCATAGATATAACAACACCGTCCATTGTTCCGGAGTAATGTCCACATTGTATAGCCGGAAGTTACGGTAGAGCTTGCGGTTGATTGCTGCCGACACCTTCCCGTTCAGGATGGCAAAGATTAATTTTATATCGAAATTGAATTGTTCGCTCATGTCCTTCAGATTGTTCGACCATACAAAGGTATGATATTTATTACAGATTGTGGCCGTGTGAGCTTCTTAAATTTCTTTAAAGCTTTAGGCAGCTACTTTTCCAACCTCTCTTTTTCTAAAGCTTTGATTGGATTTAAAGCTTAGAAAATTTGCATAATAGCGGAAAAACACGTAATTTTGCACCGCATTTTTGCAAAAACATTATTAATTATTTATTTAACGGATTATGAATCAATACGAAACCGTTTTCATTTTAACTCCCGTTTTATCTGACGACCAGATGAAGGAAGCGGTCAACAAGTTCAGGGGTATCCTCACTGACAACGGTGCAGAGATTATCAATGAAGAGAACTGGGGCCTGAAGAAATTGGCTTACGCCATTGAAAAGAAGTCCACGGGATTTTATATCCTTATGGAGTTCAAGGCGCAGCCTGAAGTGATTAAAACTTTGGAAGTCAATTTCCGTCGTGATGAGAAAGTACTTCGCTTTTTGACTATCAAAATGGAGAAGTATGCAGCAGAATACGCTGAGAAGAGAAGAAATAACAAATCAAAAAAGGAGGATTAAATCATGGCACAGCAATCAGAAATCAGATATTTGACTCCGCCGACCGTAGACGTGAAGAAGAAAAAGTACTGCCGTTTCAAGAAAAGCGGTATTAAGTACATTGATTATAAGGATCCCGAATTCTTGAAGAAATTCTTGAATGAGCAGGGTAAGATTTTGCCCCGTCGCATTACAGGTACTTCTTTGAAGTATCAGCGTCGTGTAGCACAGGCTGTCAAGAGAGCCCGTCATTTGGCACTTCTTCCATTTGTAACAGATATGATGAAATAATAATAAGGAGGAGTAAGCATGGAAATTATATTGAAAGAAGATATTATAGGCTTGGGCTACAAGAATGATATTGTAGACGTAAAGTCAGGTTACGGTCGTAACTACCTTATTCCTACCGGTAAGGCTGTGATTGCTTCAGATTCTGCCAAGAAAATGTTGGCTGAGGATTTGAAGCAGCGTGCTCATAAGTTGGAGAAAATCAAGAATGAAGCTCAGGCATTGGCTGATAAGTTGGCTGAGGTTGCTCTGACTATTCCTACTAAGGTGAGTGCTACGGGTGTCATCTATGGCTCGGTAAACAGTTTGCTGATTGCAGACGAGTTGAAGAAGCTTGGTTTTGATATTGACCGTAAGATTATTGTAGTGAAAGATGTGAAAGCAGTGGGTTCATATCATGCTACTGTAAAATTGCATAAGGAAGTTTCTGTTGAGATACCTTTTGAGGTTGTAGCGGAAGAAGCTTAATTATAAGGGCTATTTATATTGTGTGTTATTTATAGGGGGAATATCCAATGAAGGGTGTTCCCCTTTTTTATTAATCAGATTTATCGTGCCAAAAGAGATGGATTCCGAAAAGAAGGGATTGGTATAAAAAAAATAGAGACCATACTCGCGTATGATCTCTTGTTCCTTTTAGTTCGTATCTGTACTGAATTATTCAGCAGCAGGAGCTTCGGCAGCAGCGCTATCAGCAACTACAGCAGCATCAGCGGCAGCGCTATCGGCAACTACAGAATCAACTTCTACGATTTCTTCTTCTACAGCTACAGTGTCAGTATCAGCTGCAGTTTCAGCCTGAGAAGTTTTGTTACCGCAAGATGCGAAAGAAATAGCTGCGAAAGCTACGAACAAAAATGCTAACTTTTTCATTTTTTTGCTTTTTTAAATCTGTAAAACAATCAATTGCTTATTAAAACATTGCAAAGGTATATACTTTTTTGATATGTTGTACACTTTGCCCTCTTTTTTTTGATACATATTTTTAAGGATATATATAAGTTGCAATGAATCAATGTTTTATGTACTGTTAATTTTTCGAGGTTCTCTATGTGCTATTCCATAGAATTATGTAACTTTGCGGTTGGAACAGTGATTAAGATTGGATTATACTATAGATGATATGACAGAAGCATCCGTTTTTGAGGGGAAGAAAGCCGTATATTTTACGTTAGGCTGTAAGTTGAATTTTGCAGAGACTTCTACAATAGGGCGTTTGTTGAAGGAGATGGGAGTGAGGACGGTGCGAGCCGGAGAACGTGCCGATATTTGTGTGGTGAATACTTGTTCGGTAACGGAGGTTGCCGATCATAAATGCCGGCAAGCTATTCATAAGTTGGTGAAACAGCATCCCGGAGCTTTTGTGGTGGTAACGGGCTGTTATGCCCAACTTAAACCGGAGCAAGTTTCTGCTATTGACGGAGTGGATTTAGTTTTGGGGGCAGAGCAGAAAGGGGATATATTGCGTTATTTAGAGGAACGTTTGCCTTTGTTGCCGGCAGAGCGTAAATCAGCTGATGCGGAGCACGCCGCTTATACTGTGCCTACGAAAGATATACATACATTTGTCCCTTCCTGTTCATGTGGCGACCGGACACGTTATTTCTTGAAAGTGCAAGACGGGTGCGATTATTATTGTACGTATTGTACGATTCCGTATGCTCGTGGGCGTAGCCGTAACGGTAGCATAGCCTCATTGGTTCGTCAAGCAGAACAAGCAGCATCGGAGGGGGGGCGTGAAATAGTGTTGACTGGAGTGAATATCGGAGATTTCGGTAAGACTACCGGTGAAAGCTTTTTGGATTTGGTGAAAGCGCTTGACCGGGTGGAAGGTATAGCCCGTTACCGTATATCTTCCATCGAACCTAATTTGCTGACAGAGGACGTGTTGGCTTTTTGTGCGGAGTCGCGTGCGTTTATGCCCCATTTTCATATACCGTTACAAAGCGGTAGCGATGAAGTGCTGAAACTTATGCGTCGCCGTTATACTACAAATTTTTTTGCCGAGAAGATATCACGTGTGAAAGAGCTGATGCCTGATGCCTTTATCGGTGTGGATGTGATTGTAGGTACGCGGGGCGAGACGGATGGATGTTTTGAAGAAGCATTCGGTTTCATTCGTTCGTTGGATGTGAGCCAGTTGCATGTGTTCAGTTATTCGGAGCGCCCCGGAACGATGGCTCTGAAAATAGGACATTCCGTTTCGCCAGAGGAGAAACATCGGCGCAGCCAACGGCTATTGGAGTTGTCCGATGTAAAATGGGAGGCATTTTATCGGCGTTACATCGGAACCGAGGCCGAGGTCCTGTTGGAAAAGTCCCGGACGGAAGGAGTTATGCATGGCTTTACAGCCAACTATATCCGGGTGGAATTGCCTGTCGAAGGGAATCTGGACAATCAGATTGTCCGTGTACGTTTGGGAGATTTTAATGCAGGCAGGTCGGCTTTACGTGCCACCTTATTATAATAATAGGAGAGGACGGATATGGACAAGGTGGCCGTAGTCATTTTGAATTGGAACGGAGAAGAAATGCTTCGTCGCTTTTTGCCTGGTGTGTTGGCTCATACATCGGCAGAGGTATATGTGGCCGACAATGCTTCTACGGATAAGTCGTTGGAGCTTCTTTCGGTAGATTTTCCTGCTGTGAAAACAATCTTATTGGAACGGAATTACGGCTTTGCCGAAGGGTATAACCGGGCTTTGGCACAGATTGAGGCTGAATATTTTGTTTTGCTGAATTCGGACGTGGAGGTGAAAGACGATTGGATTTCTCCCATGTCGCAGTATTTGGATACCCATCCGGAGGTAGCAGCCTGCCAACCTAAAATCCTAAGTTGGCATGCACCGGATAAGTTCGAGTATGCGGGAGCGGCAGGAGGGTATATGGATGCTTGGGGTTATCCGTATTGCAGGGGGCGTGTCATGAATACGGTGGAAACCGATGAGGGGCAATATGATACAGTGGCCCCTGTTTTTTGGGCCACCGGAGCCGCTTTGATGGTACGTAGTGCCGTTTATCGCGAAGCCGGAGGTTTGGATGCCCGCTTTTTTGCCCACATGGAGGAAATTGACTTTTGTTGGCGGTTACGCAGTCGCGGATACGGCATTGTCTGTGTGCCGTCGGCTGTGGTTTATCATGTAGGGGGAGGCACGTTGTCCAAGGAAAACCCACATAAGACCTATTTGAATTTCCGGAATAACCTTTATATGCTTTATAAGAATCTGCCGGATGAACGTCTGAGTACGGTCATGCGTTGTCGTTTTTGGTTGGACAGGTTGGCTGCCCTCCAATTTTTGCTGAAAGGGGAGCGGCGGTCTTTTCTGGCTGTGTTTCAGGCGAGGGCCGATTTCAGAAAGCAAAAGGAAGATTTTCGGGCTGCCCGGAAAGAAAACCTGTCCCGTATGGTCGTGAACCCGGTTCCGGAACAAGCTCGGTTCAGTATTTTGTGGGCTTACTATTTCCAAAATCGTCATAAATACTCCGATTTGCCCCATATATAATTTTGTTTTTGCTTTTTTTAGTAAAATAGTTTGTGGTTAATGTATTTGTTTGTATATTTGTATGCGTATTTAACGAATAATAAGTTTTGAAACGAGCTTTATTGATATTGGTAGGCCTGACTATGTTTTTTTCTTCTTGTCGGTGGAGTTCCGTTCCCTGGTGGACGGATAGCCAATCGGATAAAGGAGAAAAGATATTCCGTTATGACCGTTTGGTTGATGAGTTCGTTTCCTTGAATAGTTTCACTTCGCTCCAACGTATGAATACGGAATATCCGGCTGCGACACGGTTGCTTATAGAAGAGGTGTTGACAATCGGCTCCGTAGAGGATCCACGCATCGAACAACGTTTGCGGGAGTATTATCTCGACTCTACCATGCAGGTGTTGTTGGAAGACGTGCATGATGAGTATGCGGATTTGAATGCGGAGGAAGCTGAAATCTCTTCGGTATTCGAACAGGTCAAGGATGCTGATCCCAGTTTCCGTATACCGTTCATGTATACTCAGATATCCGGTTTGAACCAAAGCATAGTGGTGGGCGATAGCTTGTTGGGCATTAGCTTGGACAAGTATTTGGGGCGTGACTATCCTTTGTACCGCAAATATTATCATGATTATCAGCGTCGGGTAATGGACCGGAGTTGGTTGGTGTCGGATGCTTTGTTCTATTATCTGTCCCATGAATATCCTTTGCCGGACGGTAAGGTGCATACGTTGTTGGATTACATCTCAGATTACGGGAAGATACATTGGGTGATTGCGCATTGCCGGAATATTTCTTTGGAGCAAGAGGCCGGTTTTGAAGAAGAACGCGTGCTTTGGTACAAGGATAACGAAACCAATGTGTGGAATTGGTTGATGGGGCATGGTGCCCTGACTTCTGCCGACTTGACGATGATCAGGCTTTTTATGGAGCCTCGTGGAACCACGCCTTATATCGGGAAGGACAGTCCGGACCAGATAGGTTTGTGGTTGGGCTTGCAAATCATAGACCATTATATGAAATCACATCCCCGGGTAACGATTGGTGAATTGCTTCGTGAGAACGATTATGGAAAGATTCTCCGCGAGTCGGGGTATCATCCGTCTGCAAACAAAAAATAATGGAACCAGCACTTTATTTGATACCTGTCACGTTGGGGGATACGCCCCATTCGCAGGTCTTGCCGGATTATAATACAGGGATTATCCGGAACATCAAGTTTTTCATCGTGGAAGATTTGCGTTCGGCCCGCCGTTTTCTGAAAAAGGTGGACCGGGACATCAATATAGACGAGTTGACTTTTTTTGCCATGGGCAAGCATGCTTCTTCAGAGGCGTTTGCGTCCTATCTGCGTCCATTGGAGCAAGGCATGCCGGTCGGCGTGATTTCCGAGGCCGGTTGTCCGGCAGTGGCCGACCCAGGAGCCGATGTGGTGGCCATAGCCCAACGTAAGGGACTGCGGGTCATACCTTTAGTGGGTCCGTCTTCCATGATTTTGGCCGTGATGGCGTCCGGCTTCAACGGACAGAGTTTTGCTTTCAACGGTTATCTTCCGATAGATCCGGCAGAACGGGCCAAGCGCATTAAAATGTTGGAACAGCGGGTATATTCGGAACATCAGACCCAACTGTTCATCGAAACCCCTTACCGTAATGCCAAGATGTTCGAGGAGGTTCTTCGGGCATGCCGTCCACAGACCCGCCTTTGTGTGGCGGCAGGCATAACCTGCAAGGAAGAGTATATCAAGACTCGCACGGTGCAGGAATGGAAGAAGCATCCTCTTCCGGATTTGTCCAAAGTGCCGGCTATATTTTTGATTTACAAGTGAGGGAGGTTGATTTCTCCTTTATTATTTCTTTTATTATAAAGAAAGTGTTACATTTGCAATGTGTTTCCACGCCGGTGCCTTGTTCGTAAGGCGGGTGAGGGGAATACCATATATGGAAAAGGCGTTTACTTGGCGCTCTGCTCTTATGCTTATCAGAACTTCGCAACTTCGGTAATTACTCCAAGAGCAAGGTAACAGTAGATGTCCTGTGGGTGTGTTATATACATCCCTTTCTTGTCAGCACCCTGTCGCGGGGTGCTGACTTAGGGGATTGGTATACATATCGGCGTGGGCTTCTGGAGTTGTTCGTTTGGAGTGATTGGGCATGCGAAGGCCTTGATAAAATGAACGGGCAACGGGTACAGATTCCCGCGCTTTTTTTGTATATGCCACGCAAGTCTTGTTTAAAAGTGCCGGATTTCGGGAGTCTCCGGTGGTTTAAGGAGGAAGCTGTTATGAAAGCTTTTATCAGATGGGTGTGGGTGTTGTGTTTGTTCCCGCCCCGGGTGTTTGGCCAGGCCAAACTTCCTATTACGACTTCAGACCATTTTGTGGTGGAGGCTCCGGCGGTGGTACAACCCGGAGGGGAAACCGTTGATTTCATTGTGGGCGTGGAAGGTTCCCGTTTTTACACGGCCTACAACATGGAAATCGCTTTGCCCGAGGATTTGGTTTTCGTTCCCAACGACAAGGGAAATTGTGCCATGATGTGTGGCTTGGACGGGATGTATCCGTATGACGACAGTATGGGGTTTCCGCAGTTCACGCATATTTTTGCCAGTGGGTTGCAGGTGAACGGCAACCTGCGTGTGGCTTGTTTCTCATCTCTGAACGAGGACTTCACGTCATTTTCCGGGCGGTTGTTCCGGGTGTCGGTCAAGGCATCTCCGTACGCCAAGCCCGGTATGGGGGAAATCCGGATGTTCGGTTTGAATCTTACGGTGGCCGAGAATGCCCAAAAGTATATCCCCGAGGGAGATTTGAACACGGGAGAAATCGAGGTGGGCAATCATGCGTCTGTTCCCGTATCCATTTCTGCCGCCAACCGTTACGGTACTTGTATCCTGCCTTTTGGCTTGGAGGCACTGCCTGCCGGTTTGGAAGCTTATACGGTTGCATCCGTCAGCGACGGGGTTTTGAATCTCGACCCCGTGACGGCTTTACAGGCCTATACGCCCTATGTGCTGTATGCGGCGAACGGTTTCAGCGGTGTGTTGGAGGGTACGGTGGACGCTTCGCTTTATCCCGAAGACACGCGCTCGGTCACGGTGAACGGGCTGACGGGGATTGTCACGCCGCAGGAAGTCACCGAGGGATATATCCTGCAAAACCAAGGGGATGGCGTGCGGTTCTACCGTGTGGGGGACGTGCCTTTTGCTTTGCCTGCCGGACGGTGTTACCTTTCGGCTTCCGTGTCGGCCGGAGTGAATCTCAGGATGGAGCGTAATGCTACTGGCATTACGGACAGCAGGACGGACGTGGCCTTGCCGGACGACACCTGTTATGACCTTTTAGGGCGGCGCGTGGAACATCTGGTTCCGGGACGTGTATATCTTTCTGCCCGTCGTGGTGTTTTTTTACAATCCAAGTAGAACTTAAAACAAAAACAAGATGAAAAAGATATTTTTACTTTTATGGCTCGTTCTTCTCGGGCTTTCCAAGGTGCAAGCCTATGAGTTCGAGAAAAATGGCATTTATTATGATATCGTCAATGGTAAGGCGGTGGTTGTGAGTGGAGGTAGTGTCATGTATTCGGGTGATGTGGTGATTCCCGAGACGGTGGAGTTTGGTGGTCAGCATTATGTGGTGGACAGTATTGGTGAATGGGCTTTTAATGCCTGTTCCGGACTGATGTCCGTGAAATTACCTGAAAAATTAAGGGTAATCGGAAGGCTTGCTTTTGTGGATTGTTATGGTTTGACTTCTATATCATTCCCTGCAAGTTTGAAGGTTATTGGCGATGGCGCTTTTCAAAACTGTGATGGTTTGACTTCCTTATCTTTTCCTGAAGGAATTACTCAGATTGGTGATGGTGCTTTTCAAAGGTGTGGAAGGTTGGAAACGCTTTTTTTCCCAAGCACGATGAAGTCGATTGATTGGGGGGTATTTTGTGAGTCGCATGAAAATAAGTATGGGGGAGAATGTACATGCGACAGTATTAGGCGTATTGAGGTAAGGGATATAGCAACGTGGTTCAATTCCAATCGTTTTACGGAGAGGAATCACCATGTGGCTGCTCCGTATGCGGATTTGTATGTCAGTGGAGATTTGTTGACAGACATCGTACTTCCTGATACAATGACCCGGATAAGACCGGCATTGTTCTATGGATGTAAAAAACTGCATTCTGTTGTCTTTCCTAAGAACCTGAAAGTGATAGATGATTACGCTTTTAGTGGTTGCGACAAATTGGATTCGTTGTCTTTCCCGGCTTCGATGAAGACGATAAATTGGGCGGCATTTTGCACATATAGGGGGTATGGTGATTCTTGCAGTTGTGAGCATATCCGTTATGTGGATGTGAAGGATTTGCATACATGGATAAATAGCGTAAGGTATATCGGTCGTGAACACGATCCTGGTTTCCATCTCTATTTTCCCAAAGCCCATCTTTATATGGGAGGTAAGTTGTTGACCCATGTGGTGATACCGGGTGATGTTACAGAGGTAAAGCCTTATACCTTTAGTGGAATGGACAGTATTAGAACAGTCTCTATGCAGAAAGGTGTTGAAAACGTAGGGAAGTTGGCTTTTAGTGGTTGTCGTAATTTGTCATCCTTATCCTTTTTCGAGGGTTTGAAGGAAATAAGTAGCTATGCATTTGAAAATTGTGCAAGCTTGTCATCCGTTACCTTTTCTGAAGGCTTTGAAGAAATAGGAGAGAGTGCATTTTATCTTTGTGATAGCTTGCATTCCGTGAAGTTACCTGCTTCTATTAAAAAAATAGGTGTGTCTGCCTTTAACAATCAAGGAGTGGAGTTCCAGTTATATGCACTTGTTCCACCCCAAAGGGAATCAAATTCTTTGGGAGAGAACTTGGTGTATGTTCCCGAAAGTTGCATTGAAGCCTACCGTACGGCTTGGAGCGACAAGGTGAATGACATCCTTTGTTTGGAACGGCAACATGATTGGGATGTGATGGTAGAGGCGGAAGAAAAGTCGTCTGCGGTTTTGCAAGCCGTGGGGGGCGTGTCGGATAATGAGGCGGCCCGGAATGTGGTTCGTCTGAAAGTGAGCGGAACGGTTAACAGTTATGATTTCATGGTGATGAGGAACAAGATGACTTCTCTTCGAGAGTTGGATTTGACGGATGCGCATGTAGTGTATAATCCGTATGAACATTACCAGGGTTGTCACAGTTGGAATGATTCCTTGCCTGATTATGCTTTTTATCGGAAAGAATTGAGGGTGTGCAAACTTCCCAAAAGTATTACCTATATTGGGCAGAGTGCTTTTAGTGAATGCCATAGATTGACGAGCATGGATATTCCTGAAAAGGTTCAAGAAATAGGAAGTTTAGCTTTTTATTATTGTAATCAATTAAAAGAAGTCAGTTTCCAAGAAGGACTTGAAAGGATAGGTGGTGTTGCTTTTTCTGACTGTGCGTTGCACGACACGATAGTTTTTCCGCAAACTTTAAAGTATATATATAGTAATGCATTTGAGAATAATATTTGCTTGAGTGCCGTTAAGTTTCCGGTAGGATTGGAATATATAGAAAGTCGAGCATTTAACAATTGCCGTTGTTTGTCCGAGGTGAGGTTCCCCGCTTCTGTGTTAAGTGTGGGAAGTGCTGCCTTTGAGTACTGTAACAGCATCAAGGATGTCTATACCTATATAATAGACCCCTTACAGTTGGACCAGACCACTTTTTCTGCGGAAGTCTTTAAAAATGCCACGCTTCATGTGCCTGAGACAGCGCAGAATAACTATTATTGGGACACGCAATGGTCGCAATTCCCTTCCATCGTGATGTTCAACGAACCCTACGAGTACTTCTACCTGAACAAAGACTTGGTGATTGACGAGGAGACACCCCGTTTGGAGGGTGACACCATTTCCGGGACCGGAGAAGTGCAAGGCCCGGATGCCGACCTCAATCCCGGTTCGGGACTGGTGGTCGAAGGGAGCGAGAGCCAGGACTTGGGTGACGTGCATCTTAAAGACGACGGAAATGGGAACGGGGCTTCGGTCATCGGACAAGGCGACAAGGACGGGCATTGCAACATCAATGCCAAGAACCTGCATATTGACATACAGGTGGAAGCCAACCGTTGGTATTTCTTCTGCTTCCCATACCCCATCGACAAGAAGAACATCAAGTATGATGGAAGTTACGTCCTGCGGTGGTACGATGGGGCGGAACGTGCCCAATATGGACGGGGAGGTTGGAAAGACTGGGCGGCAGGCAAGCTGACCGCCGGTGTGGGGTATATTTTCCAAGGTAGCCAATCCGGAACGTTGACTTTCCAAGTCCCGGATGCGAAGTTCGACGGCGAGAACCGCGACATTCTCTTGCAGAACCATGGGGCAGACGAGGTACAGGATGTCGGATGGAATTTCGTGGGCAATCCCTATACTTCTTATTTCGATTTGCAGGATTTGGGGTATGACTATCCCGTCACGATATGGAACGGGTGGTCGTATGAGGCTTATAATCCTCAGGATGACGACTACGTGCTCTATCCTTACCAGGCTTTCTTCGTGCAGAAGCCCAATGCCGAGGACGGTATCACGTTCCATGCCGCACATCGCAAGACGAAGTTGCAATCCGAGGCTGCCCGGCGGGCTAATGTGGCACCGCGACGGATGCGCCGCGCGGCAGGCGTGGAACGCCGGTTGGTGAACCTTACCCTTTCCGACGGGAAGGTGACGGACAAGACGCGTGTGGTGTTCAATGCCCGGAAGCGCGAAGCGTATGAGGTGGATTGCGACGCAGCCAAGTTCATGGCGGAAGGTGTGCCGCAACTGTATTCGTTGGACGGCCAAGGCGTGAAATATGCCATCAACGAACGTCCGGAGGGTAACGGTGTGGTGTCCTTGGGCTATGAGGTGCAGGCCGCCGGGAATTATACCATCGGCTTGACCCGTGCTGACGTGGGGGTAATGCTGAAAGACAAGTTGACGGGCGCAAGCCATGACTTCTCCGAAGGGGATTACGTGTTCTCTTCCGAGGCAGGCACGTTCCACGACCGCTTCCTTTTGGTGAAGTCTGCTTCGGCTACTGGGGTGAACGGGGTGTTTGCCGCAGGCGAGGCTGTGGTGGATGTGGAAAACGGCACGATTGCAGTGAGCGGGGCCGCCGGGCTTCGTACGACGGTGACTGCCCTTTCCGGAATTTTGATGGGTATCATCGACGGCAACGGCAGTCTGGACGTGCGTCCCGGAGTCTATGTGGTCAATGTGGGCGGACAAGCCCGTAAAGTCGTGGTATGATGAGGACGGTGGCAGTTTTCTTACGGACGTGGTGCACGGTGTCGGCCTTTTGCATGGCCGGCATCCTGCCCGTCTGTGGGCAGGACGAGTTCAATCCGTCCAATCCTCCCGAACCGAACACGCTCTATCGGGTGACGGTGGAAGCCCGTCCGGCAGAGGCCGGTTACGTGTCCGGCGGGGGAAAGTATGAAAAGGGCGCAGGGGTATATGTCAACACTTCGGCGGCCTCCTCCACGTTCCGTTTCGTGGGATGGCAGAAAGACGGTGCGGACTATTCTGCTGAGATGGGATTCGCTTATACCGTAGGCGAAGAAGATGCACATTTTGTGGCCCTGTATGCTTATGACCCCACTAATCCGTCCGAACCGTCTTTGGTGCTCCGGCACCGTTTGTGGTTGGACTGCACGCCTAAGGAAGCCTGCTCGTTCAACCGCGAGAGCGGGGGCAAGGTGGAAGAAGGCGAGTGGGTCTATCTCCAAGCTTATGCCAACCAAGGTTTTGTTTTCCGGGGATGGTACAGCGAAGGGCGGAAACTGAGCGATGCGGAAGGGTTTAATTTTTCCATGCCTACGGAGGATGTGACGGTGGAAGCGCGTTATGTATTCGCCCCGGACAACCCGGACGAACCGGCCGGAGGCGGACAGCCCGACGTGGATACCGGGGAGGAAGGCGATGTGAACGGAGACAAGCTGGCCGATGTGACGGACGCAGTAGCCATTGTGGGGGCGTATTTGGGCAAGATGCCCGAAGTGCCGCTTGACAAGGCCGATATGAACCGTGACGGCGAGGTGGACGTGAGCGATGCCGTAGAAGTGGTAAATTGGTATATAAAAAAGAACTGAGATGAAAAAGAAGTATGTTTGTCCTTCGGTGGAAATTGCCGATGTGGAGTTGTCTGGCTTGATAGCCCAATCTCCGGGAAGGGGAATTCCTGTTGATGATGCGGTGGAAGCCGACATGGAGTTTGAAGCCTTGTGCAACAAGAATATTTGGAACTTGTGAAGATAATTCTATGTTGCAGAAGCCGTAAAATCATTCTTTAGAGAATGAAAAATCAATCTGCGCCAAACGGAAATTTACTCTCAAGAGAATGATTTTTCGTTTGGCGCAGATTGTAATATGTTGATAATGTGAATTATATCGCGTAAAGTTCTTTCATAAAAAGCCCATTGGGCAGTTTCGTTTCCTTATTTCATGTTTTCGATGAAGAAATTCGTGATGCTCGTATAAAGATGGTTGCGGGTGTTGCCGCCGGTGATGTTATGGTTGCGGTTGTTATAGGGAAGCATCATGAACGTCTTGCCGGCTTGCACCAGTGCTTCGGCATACTCCATGGAGTTGCGGAAGTGGACGTTGTCGTCGGCCGTACCGTGGCAAATCAGGAGCTTGCCATGCAGCTTGCCGGCTTGGCTTATCGGGCTGCGGTCGTATCCGGCAGCGTTTTCCTTCGGGGTGCGCATGAAGCGTTCCGTGTAGACCGTGTCGTAGTAACGCCAACAGGTGGGAGGGGCAACGGCCACTCCGGCGGCGAAGACGGGACGGCCTTCGCTCATGCTCATCAGCGTGTTGAAGCCTCCGTAGCTCCAACCCCAGATGCCGATGCGTTTACTGTTCACGTAGGGCAACGTGCCCAGATAAAGGGCGGTTTCCACTTGGTCTTTCGCTTCTAAATAACCTAAGTTCAGGTAGGTGCATTTCTCGAACTCCGCACCACGTCCGCCCGTGCCGCGTCCGTCCACGCAGACACAGATGAATCCTTGTTGGGCCAAGTATTGTTCATACAAAGTGCCGCCCATGCTGCCGGTTCCCCAAGAGTCGAGGACTTGCTGCGAGCCGGGACCGCTGTATTGGAACATGACGACGGGGTATTTCTTGTTCGCGTCGAAACCGGCAGGTTTGACCATGTAGCCGTTCAGCTTTATGCCTTCTCCCGTAGTGAATTGGAAAAACTCGTGCGTTCCTAAATCCTGTCCGTCGAGTTTGGCCACCAATGTTTGGTTGTCTTCGAGCACTTTCAGCGTCTTGCCGTTGCGGTTGCAGAGGGTGGTCACGTACGGAGTACGGATGTTGGAATAGACGTTCATGTAATACTTCATGTTTTTGCTGAATATGGCACTGTTGTCGCCTTCTTCTGCGGAGAGTTTTTCTATCTTGCCCTTGCTGTCGCTCCTGTAAACGGCCGTGTGCATCGGGTCGTCTGCCGGGTTGGCGGAAAAATAGAAGCTGCCGTCCGCCGTGTCGTATCCATAGAAGCTCTTGACGATGAGCTTCCCGTCTACGGCCTTCTTTATCAGGCTGCCGTTCAAGTCGTAGAGATAGAGGTGGTTGTATCCGTCACGCTCGCTGGTCAGCACGAAACGGTTGGGGTAGAATGCCAGATTCTTAAAGACGTTTTCACTGACGTACTTGTCCACGTTGTCGCGCAGGATTTTCTTGCACTCCGTGGAACGCGGGTTGGCCATGTACACTTCCAGACAGTCCTGATGGCGGTTCAACGTAAAGACGGCCAGTTTGGCCGGGTCGTTGGTGAAACGGATGCGCGGGATATAGCTGTCGGCTTCAAGGGGAAGTTTCATCGTGCGGATTACGCGGGCCTTGATGTCGAACGTCTGCACGCTGACAGTAGAGTTGGTCGTACCGGCCATGGGATACTTGTATTCGTAGCGTCCGGGATATTCCGCATATTGTTCTTTGGCCGGATGGCTGCCTTTGTACCATGGGAATGAGAACGTATTCACTTTGCTTTCATCGTAGCGGATCCAGGCTATCATCGTGTTGTCGGCATTGAAGTCGAAAGAGCGGTTTGTGCCGAACTCCTCTTCGTTCACCCAGTCGGGGATTCCGTTGATGACTTCGTTGAATTTCCCGTCTTTGGTGATTTGGCTTTCGCTGTTGTTGAACAGAAGTTTGACCAAAAAAAGGTTGTTGTCGCGCACGAAACCCACAAGGTTCCCGTCCGGCGAGAACTTGGGCGACTGTTGAGGGCCGTTGTCCGACAAGGGGGTGAGGGTGCGGTTGACAATGTCGTACAAGTAGTAGACGGCGGTGAAGGAATGGCGGTAGATGGGTTTCGTTTCCGTTTGTATCAGCATTTTCTTTTCATCCGGCGACATGATGTAGCCGTCTATCTTTTCCAGTTTCACGTCCCTTGCCGTAGCCACGTCGAACAGCACGTCTTTCTGCCGTCCGTCCTTGAAGGAATAGGTGATGATTTGCTTGTGGTCGTCGCTCAGCCGGGAATAGCTCTCCCCGTCGTTGAGCGGGTTCACGCCATAGATGCGTTTGGCGGCATATTCGCCTGCGCACAACTCTTTTAATGAAAGTCCCGCCGCATTCGAGTGTACGGGAATGGCTGCTAAAAGGCAGCCGGCCAAAAAGGTTGCAATCTTTTTCATTTTATTTCAGATGTAATGGATAATATCTTAACCTATAACTATTTTGTCGCAAAGATAAGTTTTTTTTCTATCTTTGCGAGGCAATAACGGTTTAAAAAGTATGGCTATACCTTATTTATATACGGACTACGGGGATTTCCTGCGCCGCGAGTTTCCTTTCAAAGTACAGAAGATTTCCATCAATGCCGGTTTCACTTGTCCTAACCGTAATGGGGAAAAAGGGTGGGGCGGATGCACTTACTGCAACAACCAGACGTTTAACCCGGCTTATTGCCGCACGGAGAAAACGATTACGGAGCAGTTGGAGGAAGGCAAACGCTTTTTCGGACGCAAGTATCCGGAGATGAAGTTTTTGGCTTATTTCCAAGCCTATACGAACACGTATGGGGAAGTGGGGGAGGTTATCTGTAAGTATGAAGAAGCTTTGGCTGTGCCGGATGTGGTGGGAATCGTCATCGGCACGCGCCCCGACTGCATGCCGCAGGCGTTGTTGGACTATCTGGCCGGACTGAACAGCCGCACGTTCCTGATGGTGGAGTACGGGATAGAGAGCGTGGATGACGGTACGCTTGTCCGTATCAATCGTGGGCACACATTTGCCGAGACGGAAGAGACCCTCCGGCGCACGGCGGGTGCAGGCATACGTACCGGCGGGCATATCATCCTCGGGCTGCCCGGCGAAAAGCGTGAGGAACTGGTCGGGCAGGCTGCATTGGTATCCCGTTTACCTTTGACAACTTTGAAAATCCATCAACTCCAATTGATAAAAGGGACGCGGATGGCGCATGAGTATGGATTGCATCCGGAGTGGTTCCATCTGTACACGGTGGATGAGTACATAGATCTGGTCATCGACTACATCGAACGTTTGCGGGGCGATTTGGTGTTGGAGCGTTTTGTTTCGCAATCCCCCAAGGAACTTTTGATAGCTCCCGACTGGGGACTGAAAAATTATGAGTTTACAGAACGGCTGAAACGTAGGATGAGGGAGCGGAACACGTGGCAAGGAAAGTTCGCAGACGGTAGGTAAACCTGCGGGAAACGCCCGTGCGCGGTTTTTGTTTGCGGACACAAAATATAGCGTTTTTAATAAGGTAATCCTTAAAAAGCTTCGTGGTTATGTTTTTTTTATTTACTTTTGCGGAACATGCGAAGCATGCAGAACCAAATCATTAATTATTAATATCATTCTACATGAAACACTTTGATTTCAAGTTTTTGCGCGTGTGGATGGTCTTGTGGTGCGTGGGAGTGCTTCTCCCGGTGGCGGCACAGGGCGGCGCGGGGTCGGCTGAAGTCTTGCAGCTGATAGGGAAAGTAAACGATTATTGGCAGGCGAACAATTCGCCCAAGGTGCGTGCGTTCTGGGACAATGCCGCTTATTACACCGGAAACATGGAAGCCTACCGCCTGACAGGCAAGGCGGCATATTACAATTACAGCCAACAGTGGTGCGAACATAACCGTTGGCGGGGCGCAAACAGCGACGACAAGCGGAACTGGAAGTACAAGACTTACGGGGAGGGCCAGGATTTCGTGCTCTTCGGCGACTGGCAGATTTGTTTCCAGACCTACATTGACATGTATAACCTGAACCCGGCCGATTATAAGGTAGCCCGTGCGAAGGAGGTTATGACGTACGCCTGCCATTTGGATGAGAACAAGTTCTGGTGGTGGGCAGATGCACTCTACATGGTGATGCCGTTGATGACGAAGATGTACAAGTTGACGGGCGACCGCATGTTCCTGGACCGCATGTATGAGAATTACTTGTGGAGCGACAGCCTGATGTATGATGCGGAGGCCCAGTTGTATTACCGCGACGCGAAGTATATTTATCCCAAAGTGAAGACAGCCAGTGGCGGAAAGAGTTTCTGGGCGCGTGGCGACGGATGGGTGTTGGCCGGTCTGGCCAAGGTGTTGGGCGACATGCCGGAGGACTATGAGCACCGCGCTTTCTTCCAGAAGCGGTTCAGGGAGTTGGCACAAGGTGTGGCACGCTGCCAGAGGCCGGAAGGATACTGGAGCCGCAGCATGTTGTGCGAAGAGGATGCTCCGGGACCGGAGACGAGCGGTACGGCATTCTTTGCCTACGGCCTGATGTGGGGCGTAAACCATGGCTTGCTGGACAAGACGGAGTATGCCCCGGTGATTGAAAAAGCCTGGAATTATCTGGTTTCTACGGCACTCCAACCGGATGGCAGCATCGGTTATGTGCAGCCCATTGGCGAGAAGCCCGACCCGACCCGTAAGGTGGATGCCAAGTCGCAGGCTCCTTTCGGAACCGGTGCATGGCTGTTGGCGGCTTGTGAGCGTGTACGTTATCTGGACGGTAGCGTGGAGGATAAGAACTCTCCTTCTATAAAAGTAGAGGTAAAGAATACGACGAAAGACAACCGTAATGATGTGGTGGAACTGGAGGCCAAGACGATATTTGAGAAACTCGGTATCGGTGGCGGACGTCAGTTCGTGGTGTATGACGGAGACCGGACGGAAGTGCCTTATCAGTTGACCCATGACGGCAAGCTCTTGTTGCAGGCTTCCGTGCGTCCCGCTTCTTCCACGGAACTGACGATTGTGAAAGGACAGCCGGCCGACTACCGTTTCACGTCGTGGGGGCGTGTGTATGCTTCGCGTGAAGACGATTTGGCTTGGGAAAACGACCGGAACGGTTGGCGGGCATACGGTCCGGCCATCCAGAAAAGCGGACAACGCATTTATGGTTTCGATGTGTTTAATAAGAACGTGCCTTGTCCGATGCTCGAAACTTTCTACCATAGCGAGTTGACTTCGTACGGCCTGCAGGACAAGTTGCGCAAGGCCGGACGTGGAGGCGAGTGTGCCGCCTTGCATCGTACGTTGACTTACCATCGCGACCACGGTTACGGAATGGATGCTTATACGGTAGGCCCGACGATGGGTGCCGGTGTGCCCGCTTTGATGGAAGGGAAGGACTTTGTCTATCCTTTATGTTATAAAGAGGTGGAAATCCTGGACATGGGGCCGTTGCGCTTTTCTGCCCGTATGGCGTTTGCACCGGTACAAGTCGGTCAGGATAAGGACGTAGTGGAAACCCGTGTCATTACATTGGACAAGGGTACGCATCTGAACAAATGTGAAGTGACTTATGCTAATTTGAGTGAAGCCCGTAAGGTGGCTGCCGGTATTGCCGTGCATAAGAGTATACCGGATGCGTATGTAATGAATAAAAAACTCGGTTATGTGGCGTATGCCGATGCGATGGACCATCCGGAGGCGATGAACGGGCTGATATACATAGCTTGCTTGTTCCCCGAAAACTTGAAGTCGGTAGAATATGTTCCGATGGCGAAAGAAGAGGCTGGTGCCGTGGGGCATGTGGTAGGAATCAGCAACTACGAACCGGGGGATACTTTTACTTACTATTTCGGTTCCGCGTGGAGCAAGTATGACATGCCGGATATGGCCGTTTGGCAGGAGAACGTGGAGCGGTACGGCCGTCAGTTGAAAACGCCTTTGGCCGTGACATTGAAATAAGTTGTGTCTCGATGCCGTTTTGACCATAAGGTTGGCTTTGCAGAAGCAAGGCCAACCTTATTTTTTACATGGAAATGAGGCGGCCTTAATATCATCCATGTGATTAGTGTTTTTCTCCATGTCTGTTCTTTGGCGAATTATTTTATTTTGCAAGATAAAACCATTTATAATTTAAATAAGCATGAAAAATACCGTATTTGTTTTGTGGTTAGGGTTGGCCGTGGCTGATATAGGTTGGGCACAGAACGAACCTTACAAGAATCCTGATTTGTCTCCTCGTGAACGTGCTGAGGATTTGTTGAAGAGGTTGACGCTGAAAGAGAAGGTTTCCTTGATGATTAATTCTTCTCCCGCAGTGGAGCGTTTGGGCATCAAGCCTTATAACTGGTGGAGCGAGGCGTTGCACGGAGTGGCCCGTAGCGGAATCGCCACGGTTTATCCCATCACCATGGGTATGGCTTCCGTGTTCGACGATGAGGCCGTGGAGGCCGTGTACACGACGGTAAGCGACGAGGCTCGTGCGAAATATCACGATGCGCACAAAAAAGGCCGCTACGGGCAGATGAACGAAGGATTGACGTTTTGGACACCCAATGTGAATATCTTCCGCGATCCCCGGTGGGGACGGGGGCAAGAGACTTGGGGAGAAGACCCTTACCTGACCTCCCGGATGGGTGTGGCTGTGGTCAGGGGCTTGCAAGGTCCTGCGGATGCCAAGTACGACAAGCTGCACGCTTGTGCGAAACATTATGCCGTGCACAGCGGGCCGGAAGCCAAGCGTCATTATTTCGATGTGGAACAGCTTGACCCACGCGATTTGTGGGAGACTTATTTGCCGGCTTTCAAGGTGTTGGTCCAAGAAGCCGATGTGAAAGAAGTGATGTGTGCCTATCAGCGTTTCGAGGGAGAACCCTGTTGCGGGAGCAAACGCCTGCTTCATCAAATCCTGCGCGACGAATGGGGGGGGTAAATATGTGGTGGTGAGCGATTGCGGTGCCATCGGTGACTTTTTCAACCCGGGCTTGCACGAGACGCATCCCGATGCCGCCACGGCCAGTGCTTCCGCAGTAACCAGCGGGACGGACTTGGAATGCGGATGGGGGGATTACATGCAATTGGAAGCGGCAGTCGATAGGGGATTGATAACGGAACACCGTATCGACACCAGTCTCTGCCGTTTGTTGGAAGCCCGTTTTGCGCTCGGGGAAATGGATGACGACTCGTTGGTACCTTGGAGTCGCATCGGCATAGATACGGTGGATTGCCAAACACACAAGCAGATGGCTTTGGACATTGCCCGTAAGTCTTTGGTCTTGTTGCACAACGACGGGGTGCTTCCTTTGGACAAGACGCGTGGCGATGTCGTCGTAATGGGGCCGAATGCGGTGGATTCCGTCATGCAGTGGGGAAATTATGAAGGTACGCCTTCGCATACTTATACGGTCTTGGACGGTATTCGTGAAAGGCTTGGCCGTGACGTGCGGTATGAAAAAGGGTGCAACCTTCTGAGTAATGAAGTCTTCGATTCTTATTTCCACCAGTTGTCGCACGACGGGAGGACGGGACTGAAGGCCACGTATTGGAATAATCTGGAGATGAAAGGAGAGGCGGTTGCCACGCAGGAATTAGCCACTCCGGTTAATAAGAACAACGGGGGAAATACCGTGTTTGCGGCAGGAGTGAACCTGCAAAACTTCACGGCGGTGTACGAAGGTACTTTCCGTCCGTTGCAGGGTGGAAAATATGATTTGGTGATTGAAGGAGACGATGGTTACCGCGTGTATGTGAACGGCGAGAAGGTCATTGATTACTGGGGCGAGCATGCCCGCGAAAAGCGTGAATACGCCTTGGATGCTACGGCAGGGAAAGATTATGATATTAAAATCGAGTACATGCAGGCTGCGGGCGAGGCTTTGTTGAAGTTCGACGTGGGGATTCGTCGTCAGGTTTCTCCCACCGAAGTGGTTGCCCGTGTGAAAGATGCCGGAACGGTCGTTTTCGTAGGCGGCATATCTCCGGATTTGGAGGGAGAGGAAAAGAACCACGTCAACTGTCCGGGTTTTGCCGGAGGCGACCGCACTTCGATCGAGCTGCCTCAGGTGCAGCGCGACATCCTGAAGGCGTTGAAGGCGGCAGGCAAGAAAGTGGTGTTCGTCAACTGCTCGGGGTCCGCCATGGCCTTGGTGCCGGAATTGGAATCGTGCGATGCCATCTTGCAGGCTTGGTATCCAGGCCAGGCCGGGGGATTGGCCGTGGCCGACGTGCTGTTCGGTGATTTCAATCCCGGTGGCAAGTTGCCCGTGACGTTCTACAAGAACACGGAGCAGCTTCCCGACTTTGAAGATTACAGCATGAAGGGTCGCACTTACCGTTACATGACGGATAAACCGCTCTTCCCCTTCGGCTATGGTTTGAGTTATACCACGTTCGCCATCTCCAAAGGTCGTTTGAGCAAATCTTCTGTGAAAACGGGCGAGGGCGTGAAGTTCACGGCTCAGGTGAAGAACACGGGCAAGCGTGACGGTGCCGAGGTGGTTCAGGTTTACGTCCGTAAGGTGGGCGATACGGAGGGTCCGTTGAAGAGCCTTCGCGGTTTCTGCCGTGTGGAACTGAAGGCGGGCGAGAGCCGTACGGTTTCCATCGAACTGTCCCCCGATGCTTTTGAGTTCTTCGACACGTTCACGAACACGATGCGCGTGGTTCCCGGCGAGTACGAAATCATGTATGGCAACAGTTCGGACACGCCGGAGGGAAACAAGTTGAAGGTGGAGTTATTGTAATTTAACAGCATTGGGAAAGTATCTCGGGTCGTATTCCGTGTGGCTCGTCATGCTTTCCTTTTGATGTGCCTGCCAATAGGTACATTGTTACTTGTTTGTGCTGTGAGGAGGCAACCAAATGCTTTTCAGTTTGAGAAATCTGTAGGTTTTGGTTGCCCTTGCTTCGTATTTTTTATATTTTGGTTGATTTTTATAAATCAAAGTGCAGGTTAAATGACTACTTTTGTTCACCTAACCTTTTTAAACAGATATGTATGACAAGCAGATTCTTGAAGAAAATCCTGTGCTTGTTGTTGTTTTGTGGTATGTGTGCCATGAAGCAACAAATTGTAGCGGCATCGAAAGCCGAACCGGTGGATTATGTGAATCCCTATATGGGGAACATCAGCCATTTGTTGGTACCGACTTATCCCATTGTGCATTTGCCTAACAGCATGTTGAGGGTGTATCCCCAAAGAGGGGATTATACGTCCGGTAAATTACATGGTTTGCCGATGTTGCAAATCAGCCATCGGGGAAGCTTTGTTTTTAATTTGTCTCCCTTTCAAGGCGACGAGGCGGATTTGGCACGTGTGATGGACTATGAATATGACAATGAGGTGGTGAAGCCTTATTATTATAAGGTGGATTTATGCGACCAACAGTTGCACGTGGATTTTGCCCCTTCCCGCCAGTCGGCCATTTATCATTTTGATTATCGGCGGCAGAATACGGTTCCTTATTTGGTGCTGAACGGTGGAAATGGAGAATTGACAGTCGAGGGGAACACGGTCTACGGTTATCAGAATATCTGGAATAACCTGAAAGTGTACATTTATATGGAGACGGACGTGACGCCGGAGCAAAGCGGTGTGTTCCGTGACGGAAAATGGAACAGGGAAAAACGGAAGGCGGAAGGAGACGACATTTGTGTGGCACTGTCCTGGAGTCCTGCTTTGTCTTCTTTGAACGTCCGTTATGGCGTATCGTATATCAGTGTGGATCAGGCCAAGAAGAACCTGAAGAGAGAAATACCGGGATTTGAGTTGGAGACGGTGGCTGAAGAAGGCCGTCGTATATGGAATGAAGAGCTGGGAAAGATTCGGATTTCTGGAGGTACGGAGAACGACCGTCATGTGTTTTACACGTCTTTGTACCGTTGTTTGGAGCGTCCGGTCTGCGTAAGCGAGGACGGACGTTATTTCAGCGTCTATGACAACAAAGTACATGATGATGGCGGGCACGCATATTATACGGATGACTGGGTTTGGGACAGTTACCGTGCGGCGCATCCTCTGCGCATCTTGCTCGATGCCCCTAAGCATACGGATATGCTCCGTTCTTTTTTGAGGATGGCGGAGACGGACGGACGTCACTGCCTTCCGAATTTCCCGGAAATCACGGGAGATTCGCGCCGAATGAATTGTAACCACGGCGTGTCGGTCATGGCCGATGCATGGTGTAAGGGTGTCCGGGATTTCGATTTGCGGGAAGCGTATGCGTATGCTAAAAACAGCTTGGAGAAGAAAACGTTGGCACCGTGGTCTTCCGCTGCTCCCGGGTGGTTGGACAGCTTCTACATGGAGAAAGGATATATTCCGGCTCTCTGTCCCGGCGAGAAGGAAACCGTGCCGGAAGTAAACTCTTGGGAAAAGCGGCAGGCGGTGGCTGTTACCTTGGGTACCTCTTACGACCAATGGTGCCTGTCCCGCATGGCTGCTGCGTTGGGTTTGGAGCATGAGGCGAAACATTATCTGGATTGTTCTTACAATTACCGTAACCTGTTTAATCCGCAAACTTCATTTTTCCATCCCAAAGATAAAGAAGGCAAATTTATAGAACCGTTCGACTACCGTTTCTCCGGAGGGATGGGGGCGCGGGATTACTATGGCGAGAACAATGCCTGGGTATATCGTTGGGACGTGCAGCACAATGCAGGCGATTTGGTGAAGCTGATGGGAGGAAAAGAGGCGTTCGTCCGGAATCTCGATGCCACCTTCAACGAGTGGTTAGGACGGCCGAAGTATGAGTTTTATGCCCAGCTTCCCGACCATACGGGTAACGTGGGGCAGTATTCCATGGGTAACGAGCCTTCTTTGCATATACCTTATTTATATAATTATGCCGGGGCTCCGTGGAAGGCACAGCATCGCATACGTTCGTTGGTACATCAGTGGTTCCGCAACGACCTGATGGGGATGCCCGGCGATGAGGACGGCGGAGGTCTTTCTGCGTTTGTGGTATTTTCCATGATGGGATTCTATCCGGTAACACCCGGATTGCCGGTTTATCATATCGGAAGCCCTTTCTTCTCTTCCATAGAACTGAAATTGAGCAATGGGAAAACACTGGAAATCATAGCCCGGAACTGTTCGGAAGAGAACAAATACATCCAGTCGGCTAAGTTGAACGGGAAGGTTTGGACAAAACCTTGGTTTAGCCATGAAGATATCGTCAATGGAGGTAAACTTGAGTTTGTCATGGGAAACCGATGCAACATGGAATGGGGCAGTGGGGCGGAAGACGTACCTCCTTCTTTGGAGATGAAAAACAATGAGTAAATGTTAACTGAAATAGTGAAATGAAAAAGAATTATCGATTAGGGATTTGTCTGTGGGCAAGTTACGGGCTTTTGGCTTGCACACAAGAGGTAAAGGTGTATACCACGTCTGAAACGGAATTTTGGAAACAAGCGGTGGTGGAAGTGCAATCGGCGGATGGGGCGGTGCCGGACATTGTGGTTTCCGATGAACGGGAACAATCGTTCGACGGATTCGGCGGGTCTTTCGGAGAGATTGGATGGGATGCCCTTGCGTTGTTGCCGGATGGAAAACGGGAGGAGGTCATGCAGGCTTTGTTTGCTCCGGAAGGGATACATTTTGCATACGGGCGTATTCCTATGGGGGCTAACGATTTTGCCCGTGATTATTATACATGCAATGATACGGCCGGAGACTTTGAAATGCGGCATTTCACCATAGAGCGTGACAAGCAGGCGATGATTCCATACGTGAAGGCCGCGTTAAAGCAGAATCCGGAGCTTAGGTTATGGACTTCGCCTTGGACGCCGCCGGTGTGGATGAAAGCCACCCGGCATTATGCTACGGCACCGGGAGACCATAATGATTTCACGAAAGAGAACGAGGTGGAAGGCGACCATCTCATTCAGCAGCCGGAGTATCTGAAGGCATACGCGCTCTATCAATCCAAGTTTGTGGAAGCCTATCGGAAGGAGGGAGTAAACATTTCTTTGTTACAGTTCCAAAACGAGCCTTACACCAAGAACCAGTGGCCGAATTGCAGTTGGACACCCGCTTCAATGGCCAACTTTATCGGCCGGTATCTCGGTCCGCTCTTTGCACAAGAACATCCGGAAGTGGATTTGTATTTCGGTACGTTCAACTGCAACCGTATGGCTGATTTGGACTGCGTGATGCAGGATACGGCAGCGGCACGTTATGTACGTGGCATCGGTTTGCAGTGGGAAGGCAAGGACATTGTGGGCGAGATACATGACAAATATCCTGAAATGCAGTTGATGCAGACGGAAAACGAGTGTGGAAGCGGTACTTTCGATTGGGCGGCTGCCGAACATACCTTTGATTTGATTAAAACTTATCTTGACGGAGGCGTGAATACGTATATGTATTTTAATATGGTGCTTCAGGATGAGGGAGCCAGTTCGTGGGGATGGAAACAGAACGCATTGGTGCGTGTCCTTTCTTCTACAAAGGAGGCTGTCTATACACCGGAGTTCTATTTGCTGAAACATTTGAGCCATTTCTTGAAACCGGGTGCCCATAAGCTCAAAGTGGAAAAGGGGAATGACGTGCTGGCCTTCCGGAATCCGGATGGGGAAACCCTTGTGTTTTGCATGAACAGGGAAGCTACCGAGCGCGACGTACGGTTGGCCTGTGGCGATAAGATGATGATTTTGAAATTACAACCTAAAACCTTTAACACAATAATCTATTAAACTGTCAAGTATGAATGTATTGAAAGTAGTCGGCTGTTCCATGGCCTTGTGTGCCCTACCTTTGTCAGGGCAAACAGGCGGAGGAACTGAGTTGTTCAGAGATATGAACGCGCCTCAACACGAGCGTATCATGGATCTGTTGTCCCGTTTGACTGTGGAAGAAAAGATTTCCTTGCTGGTCAATGACGCCCCGGCCATCGGGCGTTTGGGGATAGATAAGTACAATCATGGCAATGAAGCTTTGCATGGAGTCGTGCGGCCTGGGGATTTCACGGTGTTTCCGCAGGCCATAGGTATGGCTGCCATGTGGAATCCGGAGTTATTGTATCGCATATCTTCTGCCATTTCGGACGAGGCGCGCGGACGATGGAAAGAATTGGAATACGGGAAAAAGCAGATAGCCGGAGCAAGTGATTTGCTGACTTTCTGGTCGCCCACGGTCAATATGGCCCGTGACCCCCGTTGGGGGCGTACGCCGGAGACGTACGGAGAAGATCCCTACTTGAGCGGGGTGCTCGGAGTGGCTTTCGTGAAAGGTTTGCAAGGCGATCATCCTCGCTATTTGAAGACGGTTTCCACGCCGAAGCATTTTGCGGTGAACAATGAAGAGCACAACCGTTCGAGTTGCAATGCCAAGGTGTCGGAGCGTGATTTGAGAGAGTATTACTTGCCTTCTTTTGAACGTTGTATTACGGAGGGAAAGGCGCAATCTATCATGATGGCCTACAATGCCGTGAACGATGTACCTTGTACGGTGAATACCTATTTGATAAAGAATGTGTTGCGTGGAGATTGGGGATTTAATGGTTATATTGTTTCGGATTGTAGTGCACCTGAATGGATGATTACCAAGCACCATTATGTGAAGACCCGTGAGGCGGCCGCAACATTGGCCGTTAAAGCCGGGTTGGATCTGGAATGCGGTAATCAGGTGTATGGAGAAGGGCTGTTGAAGGCTTACCGGCAATATATGGTGAGCGAAGCGGATATAGATTCCGCTGCTTACCGGATTCTCCGGGGACGTATGATGTTGGGATTGTTTGACGACCCGTCACAGAACCCATATAACCAGATAGAACCGTCCGTGGTAGGCTGCAAGGCCCATCAGGATTTGGCTTTGGAGGCAGCACGTCAAAGTATGGTGTTGCTGAAAAACAAAGATAACTTTTTACCGTTGAATCCCAAAAAGGTAAAATCCATAGCTGTTGTAGGCATCAGTGCGGGACATTGCGAGTTCGGGGATTACAGCGGTACGCCGAAGAATGAGCCGGTGACGATTCTCGACGGAATCAAGCAGTATGCGGAAGAATACGGTTTCAAGGTCGCTTATGCTCCTTGGGTTTCCGCCAGCGAAGATTTTGAACCGGTGACGAAAACCTATTTCCCCGAGGGCTTGAAAGTGGAATATTACCGGAACAATAGCTTGTCCGGTGAGGCTTCTGTCCGGATGGAAGAAGAGTTGCTTTATGACCCGGTGCACAAGCCCGACCGTTTCCAACCTGAAGCACCTATGTCTATCCGGTGGACGGGACAGTTGAAACCTATCGTGTCAGGAGTGTACACGTTGGGGATGAAGTCGGACGACGGTTGCCGGGTGTATGTAGACGGCAAGAAGGTGATAGACGCTTGGACCGAGCATAGCGTGCAGATGGATGAAGCCATGATAAAGTTGGAGGCCGGAAAAACATACGATTTGCGCGTGGAGTACTTTGACAATGGCGGGGACTGTTTTGCCGGATTGTATTGGAAAGCTCCTTCGGCCGGTTCGCAAAACGTATTGGCTCGTTATGGCGATGCCGGTAAGGTAGCGGCAGAGTGCGATGTGACGGTGGCTGTGTTGGGCATCAATAAGTCCATAGAACGAGAGGGACAGGACCGTTTCACTTTGGAACTGCCGATAGACCAACAGGAGTTTATCAAGGAACTTTATAAGGTCAATCCGAACACGGTGGTGGTATTGGTGGCCGGAAGTTCCCTGGCCGTAAACTGGATGGACGAGAATGTCCCGGCCATTCTCAACGCATGGTACCCCGGTGAGCAGGGCGGAAATGCTGTGGCAGAGGTTTTATTCGGTGATTATAACCCGGGCGGCCGTTTGCCTCTCACCTATTATAATTCTTTGGATGAGATTCCGGCTTTTGACAATTATTCCGTGAAGGGACGTACCTACCAGTATTTTGAAGGCCAACCTTTGTATGAGTTCGGTTACGGTTTGAGTTATACCAAGTTCCGTTACAAGAGCAAGGGAGTGAGTGTGGCGCGAGACACGGTGAAAGTCAGCTTTGAAGTTTCCAATACCGGGAAGTATGATGGCGATGAGGTGGCACAAGTATATGTGAAGTATCCGGAAACCGGCACATACATGCCTCTTAAGCAGTTGCATGGTTTTAAGCGGGTACATATAAAGAAAGGTAAAACGTCCAAAGTGACGATCGGTGTACCAAAGAAGGATTTGCGTTATTGGGATGAGCAGGAGCGCAAGTTTGTCACTCCTAAGGGAGAATATACCTTTATGGTGGGAGCTTCTTCCGATGATATCAAATTCCGGGAAACAGTAGGACTTTGAGCGGAGAGAGGATATAAAGTACACAATGTATTTGATGTGTTGAATAGTAAACGATATAAGCATGAGAAAATTTGTTTTTGCTTTCTGTGTGGGAGTCATGGCGGCTACGTCCTCTCCGGCGCAGGACGAACCTTACAAAAATCCTGATTTGTCGCCGCAGGAACGTGCGGACGATTTGTTGAAGCGGTTGACGTTGAAAGAGAAAATCTCGTTGATGCAAAACCAGTCTCCCGGCGTGGAGCGTTTGGGCATCAAGCCTTATAATTGGTGGAGCGAGGCGTTGCACGGGGTGGCCCGTAACGGTTTGGCTACGGTTTATCCCATCACGATGGGGATGGCTTCCGTGTTCGACGACAAGCTGATAGAGGATATTTATGTGACGGTGAGCGATGAGGGGCGTGCCAAATTCCATGATGCCCGGCGTCATGGCCGTTACGGACGGGGCAACGAAGGATTGACGTTTTGGAATCCCAATGTGAACATTTTCCGCGACCCGCGTTGGGGACGAGGGCAGGAAACTTGGGGGGAGGACCCCTACTTGACCACCCGTATGGGCGTGGCGGTAGTCCGGGGCATGCAAGGGCCGGCTGATGCCAAGTATGACAAGACGCATGCCTGTGCCAAACATTATGCTGTGCACAGCGGTCCCGAGGCCAAACGCCATTCTTTCGATGTGGAAAATCTGGAACCGCGTGATTTATGGGAAACGTATCTTCCGGCTTTCAAGGCGTTGGTGCAAGAGGCGGATGTGAAAGAAGTCATGTGTGCCTATCAGCGTTTTGAGGGAGAGCCTTGCTGTGGAAGCAATAGGTTGCTCACGCAGATATTACGGGACGAATGGGGATATAAGCATTTGGTGGTGAGCGATTGCGGGGCCATCAGCGATTTCTTCTATCAGGGTCGCCACGAGACCCATCCGGATGCGGCTACCTCCAGTGCTTCAGCCGTCATCAACGGGACAGATCTGGAATGTGGCGTGGAATATGCCCATTTGGATGAAGCGGTAGAAAGAGGGTTGATTACGGAACACCGCATCGACACCAGTCTTCGCCGCCTGTTGGAAGCCCGTTTTGCTTTGGGCGAGATGGACGACGATGCGCTTGTACCTTGGAGCCGTATCAGCATCGATACAGTGGATTGCGGAACACATCGCCGGATGGCTTTGGATGTCACGCGCAAGTCCATGGTTCTGTTGCATAACAACGGTATCCTGCCTTTAGACAAGGGCGATGCCGGAAAGATTGCCGTGATGGGGCCGAATGCCGTGGATTCCGTCATGCAATGGGGTAATTATAAAGGTGTGCCGGCACATACTTATACCATATTGGAAGGTATCCGTGGGGCGATTGGCAACGTACTGTACGAGAAAGGTTGCGAGCTGTTGGACAATCATGTGTTTGATTCTTATTATAATGAGGTGTCCCATGACGGTCGGTCGGGGATGAAAGCTACGTATTGGAATAATATGGAGATGCAGGGCGAGGCTGCGGCTACCCAAGAGTTGCCGTCTCCTATCAGTTTGAGCAATGGGGGACATACGGTGTTTACGTCGGGAGTGGGATTGGAAAACTTCACGGCGGTATATGAGGGTACTTTCCGTCCGGAAGTTTCGGATAAGTATACGTTAACCATAGAAGGAGATGACGGCTACCGTGTGTATGTGAACGGTGAGAAAGTCATTGATTATTGGGGAGAACATTCCGGTGCAAAACGGGAATATGCACTGGAGGCTGCTGCCGGAAAGGATTATGAGATTAAAATCGAATACATGCAGGCTGGTGCCGAAGCATTGCTGAAGTTCGACATCGGAGTACATCGCCAGATTCCGCCAACCGAGGTGGTCGAACGTGTAAAGGATGCCGAAACGGTTATTTTCGTAGGTGGAATTTCTCCTAATTTGGAGGGAGAAGACAAGTATTTTGTATATTGCCCGGGTTTTGCCGGAGGCGACCGCACTTCGATCGAGCTGCCCCAGGTGCAGCGCGATATCCTGAAGGCGTTGAAGGCGGCTGGCAAGAAAGTGGTGTTCGTCAACTGTTCGGGTTCAGCCGTGGCCTTGGTACCGGAATTGGAATCGTGTGATGCTATCTTGCAGGCCTGGTATCCGGGTCAGGCCGGAGGTTTGGCCGTGGCCGACGTGCTGTTCGGTGATTTCAATCCCAGTGGCAAGTTGCCCGTGACGTTCTACAAGAACACGGAGCAGCTTCCCGACTTTGAAGATTACAGCATGAAGGGTCGCACTTACCGTTACATGACGGATAAACCGCTCTTCCCCTTCGGCTATGGTTTGAGTTATACCACGTTCGCCATCTCCAAAGGTCGTTTGAGCAAATCTTCTGTGAAAACGGGCGAGGGCGTGAAGTTCACGGCTCAGGTGAAGAACACGGGCAAGCGTGACGGTGCCGAGGTGGTTCAGGTTTACGTCCGTAAGGTGGGCGATACGGAGGGTCCGTTGAAGAGCCTTCGCGGTTTCTGCCGTGTGGAACTGAAGGCGGGCGAGAGCCGTACGGTTTCCATCGAACTGTCCCCCGATGCTTTTGAGTTCTTCGACACGTTCACGAACACGATGCGCGTGGTTCCCGGCGAGTACGAAATCATGTATGGCAACAGTTCGGACACGCCGGAGGGGAATAAGTTGAAGATAACTCTTTTGTAATAAATTGTATAAGGTAAATTACGGGTTAAAGATACATCAATGTACCTTTATCCCGTAATTTTAGTGCTATTTAAAACTCCACAATATGATTAGAGGGTTTCCGTCAGGAGTTGTTTGTTGGATTATATTTAAAAGTGCAGGATCGATACTTTCGTGGTTCTGTTCCGCGTGTTTCGAGTATTTGAGTAAGATTTCCGGTTCTATTTCATATGCCATGCCGTTCTCCAGTCCTTGCGATGGTGTGATATAAGAATTGGAAAAAGGCAACATGTCATTATATATCTCTCCATAAGCATGGCATTTTTTATTTTTTTGATTCAATATGAATTGGGTAGACCTATTCGTGTTGAACAACATGAGTGAATCGGAACCGCTCATGTTGACCATGCTCCAATGCGTATCGGAGTACAGCCTGTCGAAAGTTTCCGGAGACATGTCCTTTTCAATGGGACGGTTCGGCAGTCCTTGCCCTCCAAAATCGATAATGTAACTTTCGGTTACTTTCCCGTCTTTGAGCTTGCAGATCTTATTATCAAAAGGGATGCTTGCATATATGCAGCCTTGATTTGAAACCATGGATTTCCCCATAGCCTTTCTCCCCCTGACGGATATTGGGGTTGACAATACGATATTGGGGGAAGAAGCCAAACTGTCTTTGGCGATAGAGATGATTTCATATCCGGAATCGTCCATGCTGTTGTGGCGCAAGCCGTAAATGTAATTGCCGTCCATGGCCATTTCATTCAAATAATATTCCATCGGGAATATTTTCTCTAACTTCAGGTTGAAGTCGAACACCATTATTTGGTATGGAGCGTCGCAATGCACGTAAAGTTTATGGCCTTTCTCGTCTATGGCGGCATCAACGATGCGAATATATTCATTATGGCCTTTTCCCACCATTCGGGCTGTTGAAGCAAGGAACTCGCCATTTCCGTCGAAAGCCAGAATCTTATTTGATATTTGGTCTACTACGAAGATGCGGTTCTCGGCAAAAAGCAAACGGTCTATATATTTGATAATGGCATCGTTGTTAGGAGCTTTTAACAACACGATTCTATAATCCTTCAAGAAAGAAGAGGTCTTCAAAATGCCATCTTGGTATTCTACGGTTATCTCGTCCCCCACCGTATTTACTTTTGTGCTTTGGCACGACAGAGACAATCCTAAGCATGCCATACACATGATTTTCTTATAATATTCCATAAACTTCAATCCAAAAGACTATTGTGTTTTTGGTTACCTTCACATGCCTTATACTCGCTGCTTACGGGCTCTGTTTCATAGATATAATTTTGGCCGCCTAAATTTCCGTTTCCTATAGCATAGCATCTGTACAATTTGAAAGTCTGTACAAAATCCAATCCATATCCCCAATGAGTACGGACAACTTTTTCTCCTACGCTTGTACCCACTTCATCGTACAACTGTGGACCTTGGCATTGAGACAAGCCTCCACCACCTTCGTCATCGGTTGCCAACGCCTCCGCATTCGCCAACAACAAATCACTTTCACTCACTTCATGGTACGTATCATACGTGCGATACCCCGTGTAAGCCGACAAGCCTAACACCACAGCGCCTAATACGGGCGCGAGGAACTTCTTCTTCATAACATTTGTTTTTTTTAATTATACCCTTTGCTGGTTTCGCCGTCGTGCTCTCTGTTTGTCCGACCACCCGCGTGAGATTCGGAGGCAAAATAATCACAAAATTTCGGAATGGAAATGTTAACGACCGTATTTTTTCGTTACCGATTTTAGTAACGCTGTTAACGAATTATTAACGCTTCATTTCCAGGTGTTTGGTAATTTCGGTAGTACCGTATTTTCTCCACTTAACGCCACGTTAATGGTAAATCCAATCTTACAACAGGCGGATGGGCTAAAATAAGGCTGCGACATCTTTACAAATGACCAACACCAGAAGTTTGCAAAAACAGGTTTCATCTTTCAGGCATCCCCAACGGTATCCACCTACCACTTACGGTGAATGCCACGTGAACTCTACACACCATGAAAGTTCACCTTAACAGACTGTTAACCAATAAGTATGAAGGATGCGAATGGATTTTCCAATATATATTCCTGTATGGAGGGGAGGGGCTTGGAAAGACAAGCAAAGGAAACAAAAACAATTACCGCAAGGTGGAAAACCAATCAAAGCACAATGATTTTCCGGTTTGCGGCAAAAACGAGAGGCAGGATAGAAACGCAAAGGGTACTTCGGTAACCTCCGTTTATCCATGTCCTTTCAATACCATTTTTGTTCTTGACCGTTAAATATGTACAATCTTGAAGAGTATAATAAAGAAGTATTTGTTATTTTGATTACTCCTTTCTTTTTTTGTAAAAATTTGAAATTATGCCAATCTTATTTGTCATATTTGGATTTTGTTTTCTGTTTTATTCAGATGACCATGAACCTATTCATGTGCATGTCATTAAAGATGGACATGAAGCGAAGTATAATATAGAACCTTTAGAACAAATTTGTAATTACGGATTTAAAAAGCATGAGATAGCCTTGATAGAATCTGTAATCATAGAGAATACGGAAATTATTAAAGAGCGTTGGCAATCTTTTTTTAAACAAAGGTGAAAGGAGGTTTTCATGAATTTGGAAGTAAAAAGAGTATGGACGGATGATAATTGTGTTTATGCTGAATCGGCAGAAGGAAAGGTAGCATCGTACGCATTTGCTGATTGGCCGCGTTTGGCAAATGCCACGAAGGCTCAACGGGAAGATTTTTATCTTTCGCCGTGTGGTATTCATTGGCCACAAATAGATGAGGATTTAAGTTTTAGTGGGATGTTTGACCAAACTTCCGAACCTGTTTCGTACAAGTTGGAAACTTTGTTGGATGCGTAATCCTATGGCTTTCATACGCATACAGCCCGCCGGAATCCGGCGGGCTGTATGCGTATGAAAGTTTTTTCATTTTTGTTTTAGTTCATCCCATTTCGGCGGTTCCACGCCCATGAGTTCTTTTACGAAGAAATCAAAACGCTTGTGTTCCCCGTAGCTTTCGCCCATGCTGTGCCTTACGCCCGGCAGGACCACCAACTCGAAATCCTTGTTGGCTTTGATGAGGGCATCGACCACTTGCATGGTGGAAGCCGGATCCACGTTGTCGTCCATTTCTCCTACCACGAGCATCAGCGGGCGCGTCAGCCGGTGGGCGTTTTCCACGTTGGAGCAAGCGATGTAGCTGCTGTCCACCGGATAGCCCATCCACTGTTCGTTCCACCAGATTTTGTCCATCCGGTTGTCGTGGCAACCGCAACTGGAGTAGGATGCCTTGTAGAATTCCGGGTGGAAAAGTACGGCGGCCAAAGCTTCCTGTCCTCCGGCAGAGCAACCGTATATCCCCACACGGGTACTGTCCATATAGGGGTACTTTTCCGCTGCCGCCTTGATCCACTGGATACGGTCGGGGAAACCGGCATCTTTCAGGTTCTTGTAGCACACTTCTTCAAACTTCTTTCCGCGATAGGACGTCCCCATGGCGTCGAGCTGCACGACGATGAATCCCAGTTCGGCCAATGCCGTCGTGTATCCGTTGTAAGAAAGGAAGCTTTTGGGCGTGTAGGCATCTCCGGGGCCGGAATAGATGTATTCGATGACCGGATATTTCTTTTGTGGGTCGAAATTGGTCGGACGTTGGATGATGCCCCACATCGGTGTCACGCCGTCCCGTCCGGGAGCGGTGAAGATTTCGGGGGCAGTCCATCCGGCCGATTTGATTTTGCTTAAATCCGCTTGTGCCAATGTCCGTCCCTCTGTCTTTTCGCCTTGTGCCGTGCGCAGCACGGTGACGGGTGCCTGTTCCGCAGTGGAGTATTTGTCAATCCACAGGGTGTAATCTTCGTTGAATACCGCCGAGTGGTTTCCTTCTTCCGGTGTGAGGCAGGTCATTTCTTTGCCGTCCATGTTTATTTTATAATAATGTACATGGTAAGGGTCTTCTTTGGGATTTACTCCACTGGCCGTGAAATAAATCACTTGGTTGTCTTCGTCTACTTTGAGCACGCGGCGCACCACCCAGTCGCCTTTTGTGATTTGCCGGATCACCTTGCCTTTCTCCATGTCAATCATGTAGAGGTGGTTCCAGTTGTCGCGTTCGCTCATCCATATCATTTCCTTTCCGCCTTTCAGAATGTGGCGGAACATGCGGCTGTAATTGACAAAAGTGGGGCTGCTCTCTTCCACGAGTGTGCGCACCTTGCCGGTTTCCGCATCGAGTTCCAATACACGGTATATTTTATGTCCGCGTTCGTTGTATTCAAAAGTTACGGCTTTTCCGTCCTCTTTCCATTCCGGGCCGTACAAGTCGTACTGTCGGTCGAAGAGTTCGGTAGACGGAATGACGGCCTGTCCTGTTTCCACGTTGAATATGCAAGGCACCTTGAAGCGCAGTTCGTCGCCCGGCTTGGCGTATTCCTGTTGGTGAAGGATGGGTTGGAGCTGGCTTTTGGGCGAGCTTTCTACGTAATATACATACCGTTTCTGAGCCGGACGTATCTTGTTGGCACATACGTATCTGCCGTCCGGGCTCCATTTGAGCCAACTGGAATAGTAATTGCCGGCCGTCCCGTCGTTGCTCAACGCCCGTTCGTGGCGGCCGTCCCGGTCGCTGACGTATACATTGTCATTCTTGATATAGGCTTGCCGTTTCCCGTCGGGCGAGACTACTGGTGCTGCCCCTTTCTCATCGTCCACTTCCATCCAGTGACGCGGTTTTCGCCACGGATCCTTGGGCGGAAGGGCTTCTTTGCTGCCTAACCGTAGTCCGGCCGTGCAAGCTTCTTCGACTTCCCATTTGTAACCGTCGAATTCAAAGGATACGGACGTGGGTTGGTTCTCGTCCACATTCAAGCGTGACAGTCTTAGCGTGTTCCGTGGGATGTCCTTTCCGGTCTCGCGGGAAAGCAGTTCCGCCAAGGCTTTCATGTGAATAGCTTTTACGTCAGCCGTTTTCACGTCTCCCGTGACTTTGCCTACGTAATAGTCTGTCCCTTCCGGCGTATAGACAGAGTAGTGGAATGCAGTCTTTCCGTCCCACCGTATGTCTGCCGGGTCGTTATATACCTGTGTGGCATTGAACTTCCCGTAGAGGGAATATGCCCTCCGGTAGTCTTCCAGTGTGCCTTGTGCCTGTCCGTTTGCCGCTATGAAGCATAGCATCGGGAGCAGCAGGCTTTTGATTGTTTTGTTTCTCATTACTTTTTAATAGGTTTTTATCGTGTCTAATTCCTTTGCCGTGCAGGCCGCGCTTCGGTGCCCCTGATGAGCGAAGCGAATTCTTGCGGGGTAACCTCGACCGGCCCGTCCATGAATTCCGGGATGTTGTAACTCCGCATGAAACGCCGGTGCATGTCAGGCACTTCCTGCGGCAACTCGAAAGGTTTGCGCCCCTTGCCGTCCTTGTCTATGTAGGCAATGAAAGGCCGTGTGTAGTTCCCGTCGTAACGCCGGCTGCTGAAGACCACCCACCGTCCGTTACTGCTCCACGAGTGGTAGCTTTCCACGTCGTCGGAGTTGATCTCCTCCATTGGACGTACTTGGCGTGTACGTAAGTCCATCAGGTAGAGGTCTGCGTCTTTGTGCCAGATGTGGAACACGCCGAACGCTCCGAGCGTGAACATCAGGTAGCGTCCGTCGGGCGATATGCGCGGCAACGTGGCGCTCTTTCCGCGTGCGGCCGCGTCGAATACCAATTCGGGCGGACCTATCCGGCGGCTGGCCGGGTCGAAGCTTCTCCGGAAAAGATTGTATTTGATTTCCTTATAACGCAGGATGGTTTCATTGTCCAAGTTCTCTGCCGTGTCTCTGCGTACGAAACGGGCCGAGGCATAATAAAGGTATTTGCCGTCCGGACTCCACCACGGGAATACTTCCAGTTCATCGGCATCGCCCGGGATGCGTGTCACTTCGTTTTTCTCCACGTCGTAAAGTATCAGGTCGCTGAGCATGTCTTGTACTTCCACTTTCTGCAGGTCGCGTGTGTGGAACGTTTGCCCGGTCTGGTTGACCGAATAGGCGATGAGTTTTTCTGTCGGGTGCCAGGCGGGATATACCCCGCCCGAGATGAGCGAATCCGTTTTCAGGTTGGCTTTGACCAATGTACCGTCGTATGCGATGACTGTTCCGGCACGGTCTTCCCTCACGTGGAACTGCATACGCCGGGGATTGTAGTTCTGGTAAGAATGGCAGTTGATACATTGTGCATGTTCCACGTCGGTGTTCATCATGTTGCCGTAAATGACGCTTTCATCGAAATTGGTCAAATCACGTTGGTTGAGGGTCAAGTCCCGGTAAGTGACATACGAAGGACTGATGAGGCGGTAGGAGAGGTAGGGGTCTATCGTCTCTTCGGCCACATGGATTTGAAACGGTTGGTGGCGTGTCCATTGGCCATCGTGTTCCACGAAAACTTCTATGCCGATAGTCTTTCCTTGGGTTGCTTCCAACATGTCGCGCCAAAGGGAAATCCCTGGGGTGACCTCACGCTTGTCCGTGACCCATTTTTTTCCGTTGTAGCTGATGCGCGTGATATAGGCATCCGCTTCTTCGTCCACTATAAAATGCAAGGGGGCGATGTTGGAAGGGATGGTCACTTCCGTATAGTCCGGATAGATGTCCGGCAGTTCGCGGTTGTCGGTGTAAGTTTCGGGTACACGGGGTGTGCAGCCGTACAAAACGGCGGCCATCACTGCGCAGCCGAGATATTTGAAGATAGCATTCATGGTTAGTAGGTTTGTAATCCGTTGACTAAAAAATAGAAATAATAGAAAGTGTTGCCGAACTGAGGCCGGAAGGCTTCCGCCATTTGTGCTTCCGTCATACCGGCGCATTGTTGGGTGAATTCCATAAACCGTTGGTAACTGTCTTTCACTTCCTGGTCGAAAGGCATGTGGCTGATATCTACCTTCTTTTCCAGGTGGCCATACAGGTAGGCGGCTTCCTGATAATGGCGCGGCATGGGTGCTCCGTTATGCAGGGTGGCATATTGGAAGAAACGGGGCCAGAACAGGTCGATGTCTTTCATTTGCAAGGCCGCTATCAAGGTCTGTTCTTGGTAGAGTGGGTCGTTGCTTTCGCCGTAAGCAAAGGTCTTCAGCAGGAACATTTCGATGACGTTCAGGTCCGAGTTAAGCTTGTCTTCCTTAGGCAACAGGCGGATAATCGGTGCAAACTCTTTGCTCTTCCGTATCTGTTCCGGGTGGTCAAGATAAGCCTCGTATTTTTCAGCCCAACCTTTATGGAAAAGGGTACGTTTAAGCATGTCGATGTATTTGCGTGCCACTTTGTAATCGCCGCCCGCGATAGAAGTTTTGGCCATGTATTTCAGGTATTCCGTCCGCCACCCGTAGGTCACGCCGTCTTCCATACACCAACGGTAGCAATAGTTTTCCTGCCCGTAGTGATAGTACAAAGCTTTACCGCCTACGTGGGCCAACCGTACGAGGAACGGGGCATTGGGACGTGCGCCCCCTTCGCGGTATTGGAACATTTCGTCACCCGCCCGTCCGAGGCGGAACAAAGCCAGGTTCTTGTTCATGACCATCAGGCGGGTAGGCTCTGCCGTTCCGCCCAGGAAGATGGCCGGCACCTGTTCCCAGTCTTCTTCCTCTATGGCACGTGCCATCAGCAGTTCCTTACGGAAGTTCTCATCCACATACCACGCCTTTTTCAACCCCCATGCGGTAGCTGTCCATACGAGCAAGTGAACCAAGAGGATGAGGGGGTATTTCTTTATGGCCGGTACGTAATCATAGATGACGGCACCCGCTAGTGGCAGGAGGAACAATATATAATAAGGTATGCGATAGTCTGTGAATACTTTTCCACCCGCATCGAAACTTGGCAAGGCGGCCGTGTAGATTTCGCTGATGGCCGTTTGGCTATAAAAATGCCATGCCGCAAGGGGCACTCCGGCGAGCAGCAACAGTCCCCATGCCGTAGGGATGACACGGTGCTTATATAATGTGCCCGGCATACGCCAACAGAGCGCCAACATGTAGGCCGTGCCGGCCAATGCGTATGCCCCGAATAAAGGATAACCGGCGAGGAGCCATACGGTCAGCCACGCATAACCCCAATATGGACGCCGGTGAGCTGTACGGCTGAAAACCCATACGGCTGACAGGGCCGCCAATATGCCAAGGGAGGCCGTGAAGAAATAACCTTGTAATTTGATGTAGTAAATGAAATAACCCATCTCCACGATACCGGCCAACAGGGCTGCCGGAACCAAAGCGGGAAGAAAGCTCCACGAGGGGGACAGCCGGAAGGCCGAGCGCATGACGAAGCAAATGCAGATCCAAACGGCTGCGAGAAAGGCTGTCCCCACAGCCGGATAATAAAAGAACTGGGTGAGGAAACAGGATGCCCATTGCAATGTGCCGCCCGGATATGCCGCGAGTGTATGATAGAAAGTACTGTCCGGCAAGAAGAGGTTGAGTTCTTGTATCCGGAAAAGGGTTTCTTTCTCGTAAGTGTACAGACAAAGGCCGAGAATGACAGGAAAGATGATGCCATAGAGCCACGGCATCCCTTTCTCCACGCAACACCGGAACCGTGTGTCCGTCTTGGCGGATGGCGCGTAAGCCTCTGGATTGAACGGTTGTGAAAAATCAGTATTCATGATATTTTAGTTGTTTTTTCCACTAATGATTAGGTTTTACCCTCCAAAGTTAATAAATCTTGATGCGAACACGTAATATTTTAGCAAAAACTTTGTATTTTAGTATGAAAATAGAACAAAAGAAGTATCTTTGTAGGCAGTTTCTAAATGATTAACTAACCGCGTCTGTGACGCAATAAAAAAATGTACCATGTTTAGACAATTGATGTTTTCTTGTGCTTGTCTGGCCGCTCTCTCGGCTAGTGCGCAAAAAGACAAACCTTGGTGGTTGGATCCCGAGGTGAACGAAGTAAACACCATGGCTCCGCGTGCGGCGTTTTTCGCGTACGAGACAGAGAATCTGGCAAAGGCTGACCAAAAAGCCCGGTCGGAACGTTACCTGTCGTTGGAAGGCAAGTGGAAATTCAATTTTTCCAATGACCACGACAAAGCCCCTCGCGACTTCTATTCCCTGAAGTACGATGATTCGCAGTGGACGGACTTTCCCGTACCCGGCATTTTGGAGTTGAATGGTTACGGAGATGCCATTTACAGCAACAATGGTTATCCATGGAGAACACAATTCAGACCCGAACCGCCTTTTGTGGAAGAGCGTAACAATTATACGGGTTCATACCGTAAGATGGTGACCGTGCCTGCCGATTGGAAAGGTGAGCGGATTTACCTGCACGTGGGTTCGGCTACGTCCAACCTGATGGTATGGGTGAATGGCAAGTTCGTGGGATACAGTGAAGACAGCAAAGTGTCGGCGGAATTCGACCTGACGAAGTACCTCACGCCGGGCAAGGAGAACCTGATTGCCATGCAGGTGATGCGTTGGTGCGACGGTTCATATCTTGAAGACCAGGACTTCTGGCGTTTTACGGGAATTGCCCGTGAAGTGTATCTCTATGCTCGTCCGGAGGCTCACATTGCCGACTTGTTCATTACACCTGATTTGGTGAACAATTACCAGGACGGGACGTTGGAGGTGAAACTGAACGCCGTAAGAGCCAAGGGTGAAACCGTGATGTTCTCCTTGAAAGACAAGGAGGGGAAGGAAGTGGCCTCGCAGACGGCTAAAGTCGGAGGAAACGGTGAAGTGAAAGTGACCTTCGACATCAAAAATCCTTTGAAGTGGACGGCCGAGACTCCGAACCTCTATACTTTATATACTACCTTGATGGACGGCAAGCAGGTAGCCGAGGTTGTGCCGCAGCGCGTAGGTTTCCGCAAAGTGGAAATCAAGAACGCCCAGGTGTTGGTGAACGGGCAGCCAGTGTTGTTCAAAGGAGCCAACCGTCACGAACTCGATCCGGTGACGGGCTATGTGGTGTCGATGGACCGCATGTTGGAAGATATCCGTTTGATGAAGGAACTGAACATCAATGCCGTGCGTACCTGTCATTATCCCGACGATCCCCGTTGGTATGAACTTTGCGACATCTACGGTATCTATATGGTGGCCGAAGCCAATATCGAAAGCCACGGAATGGGCTATGGCGACAAGACTTTGGCCAAGGAGCCGACTTATGAGAAGGCACATTTGGAGCGTAACGAAAGCAATATCAAGATTTACAAGAACCATCCTTCCATCATATTCTGGAGCTTGGGTAACGAGGCTGGTTATGGTCCCAACTTCGAGAAGGCCTATGATTTGGTGAAGGCTTACGACCCAAGCCGTCCGTGCCAGTACGAACAGGCCGGACAGAACGGCAAGACAGATATTTTCTGTCCGATGTATTACGATTACGGTGGCTGTGAATGGTATTCGAAAGGCGATAATCCCCGTCCGCTCATACAGTGCGAATACGCTCATGCCATGGGTAACTCCATGGGGGGATTCAAGGAATATTGGGACATGATACGCAAATACCCGAAGTATCAGGGTGGTTTCATCTGGGACTTCGTGGACCAAGGCTTGCGTGTGAAGAACAAGCAGGGTAAGACGATATACGCTTACGGGGGCGACTTCGGACGTTATCCCACCAGTGACCATAATTTCAATAACAACGGTATTGTCAATCCTGACCGTAAACCGAATCCACATGCCAATGAGGTACGCTATTACTACCAAAGCATTTGGGCTACGGCCAAAGATTTGAAAGCCGGTGAGGTAGAGGTTTACAATGAGAATTTCTTCAAGTCGCTCGATGATGTGGAATTGCAGTGGACGTTGGAGGCGGAAGGAAAGGTATTGGCCAACGGGCGGAATACGCTTGATGTGCCGGCACAGCAGAAACGTGTGGTAAAACTGGATGGCTACAGCCTGCCTGCGGACGTGAAAGGCGAAGTGGTGTTGAACCTTGACTTCGTGCTGAAGAAAGCAGAACCGATGCTTGATGCCGGTTATGCCGTGGCACGCGAACAGTTCGTGGTGAACCCGTATGAGTTCCCGACGATGGAAACTGTGTTGGCTGCTACTCCCGGGAAACATGATGCCGGAAAGGTGGAAAAAGAAGAAAAGTCGGCATGGGTTACTTTGACGGCAGGCCGCACTTCCGTTACTTTCAATCATTGGAACGGTTGGATTGATTACCTTGACGTGGACGGGAAGCCCATGTTGGAAGAAGGCTATGCCATTACGCCCGATTTCTGGCGTGCGCCGACCGATAACGACTATGGGGCAGGTGCACAACGTAAGTTGCATGTTTGGAAGAACCCTGAAATGAAGATGAAGTCGTTCAAGGTGGTGGAAGACGAAAGCAAAGCCGAAAAGGGTGTAGAAGTGGTATATGAAATGCCGTCGGTAGAGGCTACGTTGACGATGACTTATACGTTGACTCCGGTTGGTGAATTGATGGTCAACGAGGCCATGACGGTAAACAAGGATGCCAAGCACAAGCCGGAGCTGATGCGTTACGGTATGCAGTTGGTTATGCCGAAAGCCTATAATATGCTGACCTATTACGGAAAGGGACCGGGTGAGAATTACATCGACCGTAACCACGGAGACCGTTTAGGTGTGTACGATGCGAAGGTGGCCGACCAGTATTGGGGCTATGTGCGTCCGCAGGAAAGCGGAAACAAGACCGAGGTGCGCTATTGGCAGGTGAAGGATGAGAACGGCAAGGGATTGGAGTTCTATTCTTTCGCTCCGATGGAATGCAGCACGTTGAACTATCTGGCTTCGGATTTGGATGACGGTTGGGATAAGAATGCCCACCAGAGCCATTCCGGCGACTTGACACCCCGTGATTTCAGTGTGGTCAAGTTGGCTGCGCGTCAACGTGGATTGGCTTGTGTGAACAGTTGGGGGGCTATTCCGCTCGAACAGTACCGCATGCCTTATCAGGATTACAACTTTACTTACGTAATCCGTCCGTTATAATGATATGAATTCTTTCATATTATTATGTTGAAATTAAATTAATTATGGAGGGGTGTCTTCGTGAGAAGGTGCCCCTTTTTTATGGCACTTTAGACATGGAAATGTGTCCTGTGGGTTTCAGCATGTAAGGATGTAGGAAAGCTCCCTTTCGTTTGGCTGAAAGCCGAAAATCGTTTGGCGCAGAACGGAATGCTAATTTCTTTATGCCCATAAACCATTATTTCATAGCTGATTGTATTTCCTTTTAAAAGGTGTTGTCGTTTCGTGGAATGTCAATATAAATCGGAAAAACAATTCGCCCCCGAATGGCCGGATATGCCGTTCGGGGGCGAACTGTTGATATTATAGTAATGCCGTTGAATGCCTTGCGGAAATCCTTGTGGAAGGTTATGGAACCATGACCTTGACAGAATGGTTTCCGGCTTTTACCACATAAATGCCTCTTGAAAGGCGTACCGTACGGGATACCTGTTGGCCGCTGATGGCGTAAATCCGGTAATTGTCAGTACCGTCTACGATGACATGGCCGTCGCGTACGGAAACTTTGAACGGGGCGGTTGCAATCGTGCCTTGGATATTTGATTCACCCTCCTTTGGAGTACTGATGGCTATCCAACCCATGAAATCGCCATTGTTGGTGGCGTTGTCTATTTCTTTGATTGTTTCGTTGGTCTTGTCCTTTTGGCGGATGATTTTCACACCCGTGGTAGCGGGCACGTTCTCAACGTCCACGTTGTCTTCATCCGTGAGGTCACTGCTAATCCGGTATACGGAGGCACAATCATAGTTGTTGGTCTGGGGGCCAAACAGCATGACAGGGTTGAACAAGGCCACGGCGTTGCCGGACTCATCGACAAAATTGACATCACGGGCACGCCGTCCGTCCACTTTGTCTTCCGTGCTGCGGCCTACGGTCAATATTTTGCCGTCATCCATCTTGGCGGTTCCCGGCGTGGCTGCCACGTAAAAGATGTCTTGTCCGGCAAAAGTGTTGGTTGTTTCGTCCACAGCGGCTTGACGGGCCAGTTTGACGGCGAAACCTTTGTTTGTGATGTCGCAAACCTTGACTACGTAGGGATATGCCTTATAGCGTGACAACACATTGGCAATGACCACCGGTGTGACCCCTTCGGGGAATGGGGTGGCAAAACTGATCCATGTGGTGTCGTTCTTGATTTTGTTGGCACTTTCTCCCACTTCCATCGTGATGCCGCCGATTTGGTGGGCACCCTTGCGCAGTACCATGAAATCCATGGTTTCCGGTTCCGTGATAGTTTGCTCATAGTCTCCCTCGTTCCAAGGGAAGGCCCAAAAAGAGAATTTGTCGCTCAACACGCTGACTACTGTATTGACCGGTACTACCTTTGAATCGTTATAGGAAAGCAAGCCTGCAAAAACAGCCGGTTTTTCATCTTCACCGATGGCATCGAATTCCGTATTGAACTCTTCCGTATCGCTGATTTCCAATGTGCCGTACTGGAAGCCCGCTTCGCCCTTAGCTGCCACCAACGAGAGCTGTACCTCGTCCGTAGAACGCACGTTACCATCCATGTCGAAGTTGCGTACCCGGTACGTGTAAGTGCCCCGTTTGAAATCTTCGGGGAAAACCTCGTTGTAGGTATAAGATGTCTTGTCCGGACCTTCATATTTTTGAAGGGTCTGCCATTCGCCTCCGTCTATGCGAACTTCCAGAAGAGTGGAATCGGTGAAGCCCATATTGTTCTTATATTCCCAATTGATGGCCAACTTGCGCGTGCGTTCGGTATATTCCAAACTCATTCCAGAGGGCGTGCTATACACTACTTTGGGTACGTAATCGTATGACTTTTTGTAACCCATTCCGGATTTCATTTCGCCGTACCATTTGCCAAGGATGGAAATTTCGGAAGGATTGCCTTCCTTTCCATACTTGTAAAGTTTGGAGCAATCGGCTTCACTGTTCCAATAGGCATATCGTTCCACATAGTCGAAACTGTTCCAGTTAGTGAGCACCTTGCTCATTACGTCGTAGTTTTTCTGTTGGTTTTCCTTCGAGAAAGAACGGTCGGTGGCGAAGATGCCGTTGTTGTTCCATGAAGCTCCCCAGACGAACTCGGACACCCAGATAGGACGTTTGTATTTGTTATAATAATCTTTCAGGGCGTTGTTCAGGTTCCATTCGGGCCAATAGCAGTGCATGTCGAGGATGTCGCAACGCCAACCGCGCTTATCTATTTCTGCCATGAACTGTTCTAACCATGAGAGGCTTCCGTCATGTGACGAAGGGGAACACAGGCGCATACCGGTGGCCATAAGGTTTTCCCAGTTGTTGAGTACGGTTTCCACGCTTTGCGGATGATCGTCGGCACTGTTGCCCGGTTCGTTGTTGGTCTGCATGTGACAGGATTGGGTCACGCCACCGCAAGTCGGGACGGACGGCCAATCTTCGTAAATGTGATGAGGTACCCATTCACAGTCCGGCTCGCGGCTTGCATTGCCCTGCCCCCAGTCATAGCACCAGGTGACCTTGAGGGCGTTGACGATTTCTTCGCTTGCATCACTGGCAATGCCCTTTTTCTGGAAATTATGCCATTTGAACACACGGTAGGAAGAAATCCTGTGGTCGAGTTCCAAAGGCAGTGAAGCTATTTCCAAGTCCTCTTGGTCGGCGATGAAGCAGCGGCTGTATCCCCGTCCTGAGGGGTTGTTGGAGAAAGTCACCATGTAACCCCTCTTCAGCTTGAAGCTCCGGATGCGGTTGTTGAGTTTGGCTGTGGTGAGGGTATTCATGTAGCCCCCGGAGTTTTCCAGTCCGAAATCGTTGACGGACTCTCCTCCGAAATCAGGTTCGGAATACACGGTCAGAGGCTTGAAGTCTTTGTCGTAAGGCAGGATGATGGCTCCGTGGGCGTACATCTTCACTTGGCAGTTTTCGTCGTTAATGGCTGGCTCCCCATTAATCTTGATGTAAGACAGGTAGCTGAGAGCTTCGCTTGGACGTAGGTTCTCCAAGATTACGACGGCATGTTCCGTGTTGGTGATGTTGATGCTTCCGGTTGTGCTGAAAGGTGTCGTCCCGGTGATGATGTAGTCCACGTCCTCACTCACGGTGACGGACGAGGTCACTTTGTCAATCTTCTGGGTCGTGTTTTTAGCAATGGCGGTCTGACTTAATGTGAGAGCCAGTGCAAAGGTTAATAGTTGCGTTTTCATTATTTACTAATAGGTTTTTAAAAAAAATAATGGGTTGGTCTTTTGTTTATTTCGTGTTTGGGAAAGCTTTTTGCAGGCGTTTCAGCTCTTTCTTGGTGATGGCGATGACCGTGCCGTGGCGCGGAGTGAATGCGCCCTGCGTGGCCGTATCCTGTACGCGTTTGAACTTCATCAGGTCTTTGCTGGTGCAGAACTGGTAGTGCCCGTTCATGTAGCAGTCGTACATCAATACCCAATCTCCTTCAATCCGTTGGAACACGCCGGAACCTTCCACCGCTTTGTCTGTATCTTCGAACGTGCCGGGCAACAGTTCCCATTCTGCCGGATTGTGCAGGTCTTTGGCCAAATATTGGCGGATGCCTTTTTTCTGTTCGCCTTCGGTTTTGAAAAAGATGTGATAAGTTCCATTGTCGTCTTGCACGATATCCGTGTCGATGGACGGTTTCTTGTAGTCGAACAGGACTTTGGGTTCCCCTTCAAGGTCGCTGAAATCTTCATTGGCATAGGCCCAAAAGACCTTGTCGTAGGGGCACTGTCCGTCATCGGTCAGGATAGAAAAGTACACCATATATTTTTTTGCCTTTTTGTCGTAGATGGTTTGCGGTGCCCATACGCGGATGACGTTAGCGAACATCGTGCCTGCATATTTTTCGGGGAAATTGACGGTATGGTGCGTCCAGTTGACCATGTCTTTGCTGCGCATCAGTACGATACCCCGGTTGGAAGTCCATCCTTGACTGGAACGCATGTCGGTGACTACCATGTAAAAGTAGCCGTCTTCACCTCTCAGGATATGAGGATCGCGTACGCCTTTTTTTAGAGAAATCGTGTCGGAGGAAATGACGGGGTTACCGTCATTCAACGGAGTATAGCTGAACCCGTCCGTACTGATGGCATAACAGATTTGTTCCTGTTCGGGAGCATTACCTGTAAAATAGGTAAAAAGGTAAGCCACTTTCTTCTTTGCTTGGAGGGTTGTGGTGCTTGCGAATGTACCGGCACACACAAGGCAAATGCCTAACACTGTCTTTAGGTTTTTTCTCATGTTGGAATGAATAGGTTAATAAACAGTCAAATGTACGAAAATAGCTTTATTTGTGTGCGTAAACCGGCTGCTTATTAACTAAGATTAACGCCCCTTGCGCTTTTCCCGAAGCGTTTCTGCAATGGCCCAATGGATGGCTGCTTCTTCTTCCTTGCCGGAACGGGACAGGGCGTCTCCGAAAAGTTCGTGGGCTTTAGCGTGTTCGGGTTTAAGGGAAACTGCCTTGTCGAAATCGGCGACAGCCTGTTCGGTACGTTCGCAAAGCAAGTGGTTCTTCCCTCTGTTGTAGTGTACTTTGAAATTGGCCGTGCTGAGTTCGGCGGCTCTGTTGAAGCATTGGAGTGCATCTTCGTATTCCCCATGGTCTTGCAATGTGACGCCTTTGCGTATCCATGCGTCTACATGCGACGGGTCGAGCGACAGGGCCTTATCGTAATTGGCTAAAGCGGCTCGCAGATTGTGGGCTTGAAGGATGGAAGCGTTGCCCAGTTCGTAATACTCATGGGCGTACTGCTGCATCTGCTTGCGTTGGGCTGCCATTTGTCGTTTCAACTCTTCGTTCTCGCGTTTGAGACGGCTGATGATATTGAGCTTGCTGCAGATGAACCGTTTGATGGCCGGTTTTTCGATGTCGTACCGGCTGTGTATGGCTATGAAAAAGTGGTCGAGGCTTTCGCGGAAGTCATCGCGGTCGAATGCCTGCACGGCAGCCTGGTATTCGATGTCGGCTTTGGCTTTCTTCATGGCCTGCTCGATAGCCTTTTCGTCATTGAATTGTTGGGCGAACCGGATGATTTCGGGCTTGACGAAAATATCCGAACGGGATATTTCCTTTTTCAGGCATATACCTTCCAATGAGGTACAGCGGCTCAAGGCTACATATACCTGTCCTCCGGCGAAGACACCACCGGTGAAGTCGATGGTCACTTTACGGAAAGTCAGTCCCTGGCTTTTATGGATGGTGATGGCCCAAGCCAACCGCAGGGGGAACTGCCGGAAGATGCCGAGTTCCTCCTCTTCTATCTTTTTTTCTTGCTCATTGTAGGTGTAGCGCACGTTGCTCCACACTTCGCGGGTGACTTCCATTTCCGTCCCGTCTTCCGTGACGACGTAGATATGGCCGTTCTTCTCGTCTATGGCTGAAACGGTGCCCAGAGTTCCGTTGACCCAACGTTTGTCTTGGTCGTTTTTGACGAAGATGACTTGTGCGCCGGGTTTAAGTTCCAGTTCCATCAGCGTGGGGAGCGAACTTTCCGGGAATTCACCTTGTATTTCGCCTTTAAAGAGTGTGCTTTGGGTGTCTATCTCGGATAGTTTCCGGCGGTTGATGAAATCTACGTTGTCCCTCCGGGTGGCTAAGGTGATATTCAGTCCATGGCTCAGCTTGTCGTCGTTCGTCCGGTTCCAACGGCTGTTGAGCAGTTGCAGGTCGGCACTTCCGGCTTGGTTGGTACGGATATGGTCGAGTACGGCGATGAAGGCGGCATCTTGCTGGCGGTACACTTTCTTCAGTTCTATGGAGACGAGGCGCATTTCCTGGAATACTTTGGCCGAGAAGAAATAAGGCGTAGGGTAGTAACGGTTCAGGATTTCGCGTTCGTCCGCTTTGACAACCGGTTCCAGTTGGAATATGTCCCCGACAAGCAATAGCTGCTTTCCGCCGAACGGTTCACGGAGGTTACGGCTGTAGAGGCGTAGGATGCGGTCGATGAAGTCGATGATGTCCGCCCGTACCATTGAGATTTCGTCGATAATAATCAGTTCTGTTTCACGCACTAACTTTTGGTGGGCAGAATTGTATTTCAGGAACTCTTTCAGTTTGCGGAAACTGAATCGTGGGTCATCGGGCAGGAGCGGATGAAAAGGGAGCTTGAAAAAGCTGTGCAGGGTGCTGCCTCCGGCATTGATGGCTGCTATGCCGGTCGGTGCCAATACCACGTGCTTCTTCCGTGTGTGGCTACAGATATATTTCAGCAAAGTGGACTTACCCGTACCGGCTTTGCCTGTGAGGAAAAGCGAGTTGCGGGTAAACTGTATGAGTTTCAGCGTGTTCTGGAATTCAGAATTCTGAAGGTCTATTTCGAGTTCTTCTTTCAAGTCTTTGGGGCTATGGTGTCAAGGAGTCGTTGCGTAAAGAATCCCCCGGAAGGACTATGCCCAATGAATCTGAGGATGCCGTGATCGAATCCGGTTCTTGTGGCGCGTAATAGCTTTCACATGTGTACGTGGTGGGGTCTATGTCTTCGAGCGGTTGTTTCGGGAACTTGGCACGGTATTGGGCGAAGCGGTCGTCCAACAGAACCTTTTGGATGAAGTTGCCGAATATGGGCAAGGCCGTCCGGCTGCCTTGTCCTAAGGCTCCGGTACGGAAGTGTATGCTCCGGTATTCTCCTCCGACCCATCCTCCTGCGACTAACTTGGGCGTTACGCCCACGAACCAGGCATCGGAATGGTTGTTGGATGTACCGGTTTTACCTCCAAAATCGGTGTATTTCAGTACCGGGTGGATGTAGCTCCACAGAGCAGCCGTAGTTCCGCCCGGCTCAGTCAGGCCTCCCCGCAAAAGCCGCTGCATAAAGAAGGCGGAACGGTATGGGATTGCCTGTTGCTCTTCCAGTTCTGCTGCATAGATGATGTTGCCGTCGCGGTCGAGAATTTTAGTAATAAGAATGGGCGGATTCATCTTGCCGTCGTCGATGACCGTGCAGTAGCCGTTGACCAGTTCCAACAGATTGACATCGGAGGAACCCAAGCTTAGCGACGGAGTCTCGTGCAGCGGTGATTCAATTCCCATGGCATGTGCGGTTTGTGCCACGTTGTGGATACCCAGTTCATACCCCAACTTGACTGCAACGCTATTGATGCTCTGTGCAAAAGCCGATTTAAGCGGCATCGCAGCCCCAGAGAAAGTCCCGTTGGCGTTATGGGGAGTCCATTTCGTGGGTTCTCCGTTTACCGTGTCCGGGTACTGTTGCCATTCGTCGATACGGGTGTCGCAGGGGGTCAGTCCTTGGTTCATCGCTTCTGCATATACAAAGAGTTTGAAGGTTGAACCGGGTTGGCGCATGGCGGTGACTTTGTCGTATTTCCACGAGCCAAAGTCGATGTCGCCCACCCATGCCTTGACTTGGCGGCTGTCCGGTTCTATGGCTACGAAACCGCAATGTAGGAATTTGACCATATAACGGATGGAGTCCATGGTGCTCATCTCTTCTTCTTTCGGACCGTCGTAACTGAATACCTTGACCTTGTGGGGCAGATTCAGATAGTAAGCGATGGAGTCCGGTTGGTCGGGGAAACGGGTTTCGAGATATTTGTATGCTGTCGTTTTTTTAGCTAAGTCCTCGATAAAGTTTGGAATCTCCCGGTGTCTTTCGTCTTGCCACGGGTTTGTGTTGCCCCAATGTTGCTTGAAACGTTGTTGGAGTACCTCCATTTGTTGGATGGCAGCCTCTTCCGCGTATTTTTGCATACGGGTGTCCAATGTGGTGTATATCTTCAGACCGTCGGCATAGAGGTCTAATTTGTTTTCTTCATCTATGCCGGCTATCGCGCCTTTCTTGCACAGCATGTCGATGTACTCCGGCAGGGTCGCACGGAAGTAAGGTGCGATACCGTCATAACTGCTTTCTTCTTTGCGCGGGCTGACTATCATAGGTAATGCCATGAGAGAGTCCAGTTGTGCACGGGTGGCTTTGTGTCCATTGATGACCATATGCCCGTGGTCATACAAATTGGTCAGTACCACATTACGTCGTTTGGTACTGTTCTTGGGATTGAGCTTCGGGTTATAGTTGGATGTCGCCTTCAATAAGCCTACCAGTGTGGCGGCTTGTTCGTAGGTCAGTTGGTCGGGAGTCGTGTTGAAGTATGTGCGGCATGCTGTCTTGATGCCGAATGAATTACTGCCGAAATCCACGGTGTTGAAATACATGGTGAGTATTTCTTCTTTGCTGAATATTCTTTCCAGTTTTACGGCTACAATCCATTCTTTGGCTTTCATGACTAAGATTTTCACCCCGGGGATTTTGCCTAAAAGGCCGGTTGAGTATTGTGTGCGTACTCGGAACAGGTTTTTGGCCAGTTGTTGGGTGATGGTACTGGCACCGCGGGCACGTCCGCTTGCGATGTCTTTTACCGCTGCGAAAAGCCCTTGGAAGTCTATACCATGGTGACGGTAAAAACGTTCGTCTTCAGTATCGATGAGGGTCTGGATGATAATGGGGGAGATATCTTCGTACTCGACCGGAGTTCGGTTCTCGCTGAAAAAACGGCCGATAAGTACACTGTCGGCACTGTATATCTCGGACGCTTCATTAGTGACCGGGTTTTTAATGTCTTTAAATCCGGGAGATTTCCCGAACAGGTAGAGAAAGTTGAGGTCAACGGCAATGAGAAGTAAAATAACCGATAGGACACAGGTGGTGGCCCATACCACGGTTTTCTTGTACCAAGGGCCTCGATAGAGGTTGGTGAATCCCCTTCCGGCCTTTTTCAACCAATGGATTGTCTTTTGAAGAATGCGACTCATGTGATTTGACTTATGTAGGTTGAATGATGTTTAATAGGAGCAAATTTAGAAAAAGTTTATGGCATAATCTCTTTTTCCATGAGTTTTTTTATGGCTTCCGTTTCATCCGGATGAAACCAATGAATGCTTTCGTCGCGGCGGAACCATGTCATTTGCTTGCGTGAGTAAATGCGGGTGTTTTGTTTGATTTTCTCCACAGATGTTTCCAAAGTCCAGGAACCGTCTATGTATTTGAATATTTCCTTATATCCTACGGTATTGAGGGCGTTGGTATGCCTATAGGCTATGACTTTCCGTGCCTCTTCCACTAATCCGTCTGTTATCATTTGGTCCACGCGCCGGTTGATACGTTCGTATAGTTCTTCCCGTTCCCGTCTTAATCCGATTTTAAGGATGTCGAACGGACGTGCCTTGGGTTGGTTGGTGCGAAAGCTTGAATAAGGTTTCCCCGTCATGTAGCATATCTCCAATGCGTGAATGACACGTTTGGGATTTTTGTGGTCTACGAGGTTGTAGTATTCCGGATCGAGCAGTTTCAGCTCTTTGCAAAGTTGTTCCAACCCCACTTCTTCGTATCTTTCCAACATAAGGCGGCGGGTTTCTTCGTCTACGGTAGGAATGTCGTCGATACCCTTGCAAACCGCGTCGATGTACATCATGCTTCCACCTGTCAGTAGGGCGTATGGATGTTGGGAGTAGAGGCCGTCCAACAAACGAAGTACGTCTGTTTCGTATTGTGCCGCACTATAATAGTCCGTTAGCCCGAGTGTGCCGACGAAATAATGTCTGACACGCTGTTGTTGCGCTTCAGTTGGTGCTGCGGTTCCGATAGGCAGGTCACGGAATAGTTGCCGTGAATCCGCGTTGATAATAGGAGTATGAAGAAACTCAGCCAACGAAAGGCTGAGTTCTGTTTTGCCCACTCCCGTAGGTCCTATCAATACGACAAGTCGGGGCTTCATGAATCAATGATAAGGGTTACCTTCGCTGATCTCGAATCCTTCCGGGTCGAATTCTTCTGTGTCGAAGCTCTCGCTTCCGTAGAAATCTTCGTTTAAATCTTCCGAGGGTTTGGTGGTCTCCTTATTCAGGAACTCTTCCAAACCCATGGATTGTTGCGGAGCTTCGCCATGGCTTCGGCTACATACCGGCTGTTCCTGCGTCTTTCTGAAACTAATTTCAGTCAGCTCAATGAAAAACATACGGTTGTCTAACGGGTCGAAAACATAGACCATACGTTGTTTTTCGTCTTCCAACAGCTCGTTGAGCCGTGTCTTTTTCATCAAATACAGGTCTTCGTCCGAGCGGCTTGTGCCCATGTCTTCCAACAGAATCTCCTGTTCTTGTTCCCACTCTTGGTTACAGATGAAAAAAGAAGTAGGCACATTGTCTGCATAGTGGCACGAAGACAATATGGCCTGATGCAGGTCGTAAAAAGTGGCCTCGGCATCTATTTTGATTTCTCTGATAAAATCTTCTACTTCATTAGAGATAATGGTAAAACGGTATACCATGGCTTTTTATGATATTTAGTGGACAAATCCTCTTTTGGAGTTTTCGATGAACTCGATGATATAGTCTATTTCCGGACTGGCAGGCACTTCTTCCTGTACTTTTTGCAAGGCTTCGTTCAAAGGTACGCCCCCCTGGTAAATAATGCGGTAAGCATTATGTATGTTTTCTATCAGTTCGTTGCTAAAGCCTCTCCGTCGTAATCCGACAAGATTCAGACCGCAATAGGCAACCGGCTCGCGTGCACATATAGTATAAGGTGGAATGTCTTGGCTGAAACGTGTACCTCCGCCTACCATCGTATATCCACCCACACGGCAGAATTGGTGCATCAGTACGTTGGCACTGATGATGGCGTGGTCGTCGATGATGATTTCACCGGCCAGTTTGGTACCGTTGCCGATGATACAATCGTTTCCTACGAAAGCATCGTGGGCTACATGTACGCTTTCCATCAGCAAATTACCACTGCCTACGCAGGTTTTTCCTTTTGCCGCCGTACCACGGTTGATTGTTACGTTCTCACGGATTTTGTTATTGTCACCGACTTCGGCTGTGGTTTCTTCTCCCCGGAATTTCAAATCTTGAGGCACGGCACTGATGACAGCTCCCGGAAAAATGACATTGCCGTTGCCGATGCGTGCTCCGTATAGTACGCTTACACTGTTCATCAACACGTTATTGTCGCCTATTTCCACGTTTTTGTCAATGAAACAAAACGGGCCTATTTCGCAATTTTCACCGATTTTAGCTTCCGGATCTATGAAAGCCAAAGGACTTATTTTGCTCATAAATTCTATCTTACTTGTTTTTTACGATTTGTGCAGTAAACGTAGCTTCGGTCACAATGCTTTCTCCCACAAACACATAACCACGCATGGACGAAATGCCATGACGTACCGGAGCCAACAGTTCTACTTTAAAAAGGAGTGTGTCCCCCGGAACCACTTTTTGGCGGAATTTCACTTGGTCTATGCGTAAGAAGTAGGTGCTCCAACGTTCCGGTTCATCTACCGAATTCAACACTAAAAGACCGCCTGCTTGAGCCATGGCTTCGATTTGCAGCACACCGGGCATGACCGGTTCCTGTGGAAAATGTCCGGTAAAGAACGGTTCGTTGCTTGTTACGTTTTTAACAGCCACGATGGTCGTAGGTCCGAGTTCTATAACTTTATCCACAAGTTGCATGGGATAACGGTGGGGGAGAAGTTCGCGGATACGATTGACATCCATTACCGGCGGTTCGTTACAGTCGTACCCCGGAGCCTGTATTTCATGCGCCCGAATTTCTTTGCGGATCAAGCGGGCAAACTTGTTATTGATGGTATGTCCGGGACGGGTAGCGATGATACGCCCTTTGATGGGCTTGCCAATCAGTGCCATGTCACCGATAATGTCAAGCAATTTGTGGCGTGCCGGTTCGTTTTCCCATACCAGAGGCTTGTGGTTCAAATATCCTTTTTCTGTGGCATCATGATGGGGAACTCCGATACTGTCGGCCAATTTGTCCAACTTTTCTTGAGACATCTCATTCTCATAAATCACGATCGCGTTGTCCAAGTCTCCGCCTTTGATGAGACCGGCAGCCATCAGTTGTTCTACTTCACGAACGAAAACGAAAGTACGGCTCGGGGCGATTTCAGATTCGAAATTCTCCATGTTGTCCAAAGTGGCAAATTGGCTGGAAAGCACTTTGGAATTGAATGAAATCATCGCCGTGATGCTGAACTGTTCATCCGGTAGGATTGTAATGCAAGAACCGGTTTCCTCGTCTTTGACTTCTAACTTTTTACGGATGATATAGTAGTCTTTGACTGCGTTCTGTTCGGCTATGCCTACACGTTTGATGTTCTCCACGTAAATTTCCGCGCTTCCATCCAGAATGGGAACTTCAGGGCCGTTGACTTGCAAAAGGCAATTGTCCACTCCCATGGCGTATAAAGCAGCTAAGGCATGTTCTACTGTACTGCAACGGGCTTCTCCTCGTCCCAAGACGGTGCCGCGTGTGGTTTCTACCACATTTTCGGCTACGGCGTCAATAATGGGACGTCCGTCCAGGTCGATTCGTTGTATTTTATATCCGTGGTTTTCGGGAGCAGGATTGAATGTAACGGTCAGATTCAGACCTGTATGCAATCCTTTGCCGCACAAAGAAAAACTTCCTTGCAATGTTTTCTGTTTCAGCATAGCTCTTTATTTCTTCTTATTCAGTATTTCTTTTAATTCTTCTATTTCTTTTTTCAAATGGTTCACATCCGCATACATCTCAGGCAGTTTTTTGTACACAACACTTGAACGTGCAAAATTTTTAGCTTCGATGGCAGGAGAACCTTGTACGGTAACGTGTCCCTTGCGTATGCTCCCGGCAATACCGGCTTGGGCACCGGATTTGACTTCATCACCGATGACCGCATGCCCTGCGATACCCACTTGGCCGCCGAACATGCACCATTTCCCGATTTTAGTAGAACCGGCCACGCCTACTTGGGCTGACATCACCGTATTTTCCCCGACTTCTACGTTATGGGCAATTTGGACCAGATTATCCAACTTGACTCCTCGGCGTACGAACGTGGATCCCATTGTAGAACGGTCCACACAAGTATTGGCACCGATTTCCACGTCGTCTTCTATGGTTACGATTCCGATTTGCGGAATTTTGTCATAGCCGTTCTCGGTCGGTGCAAAACCGAAGCCGTCCGCACCGATTACGCAGCCCGCATGCAAAATGACCCGATTGCCGATTTTACAATCGTGATATACCGAAACATTGGAATACAGTACACAGTCTTCGCCCACCGAAGCATTATCGTACACGGTGGTATGGGGATATATTTGTGTACCTTTACCGATATGCACGTTTTCACCGATATAAGCAAAAGGGGCAATGTAACAGTCTCCGTCGATTTGAGCCGTAGGTGCGATATATGCCAATGAATCAATGCCTTTTTTCTTGGGCTTGCTCATCTCATACAAAGCCAATAATTTGGCTACGGCCTCGTATGCATTGTCCACACGAATCAGCGTGGCTTGGGTTTCTTTTTCTAATTCAAGATTCCGGTCCACCAATACAATACTGGACTGTGTGTCATAGAGATAATGAGTGTATTTAGGATTGGACAGAAACGATATGGCTCCCGGTACACCTTCCTCTATTTTGGCAAAAGTATGTACCGATGCGTTTTCATTTCCCTCAACTGAACCCTGTATGAATTCTGCTATCTGCTTAGCGGTAAATTCCATGGTCTTTAGTTATTGTCATTACTAATTTTGCAAATTTCGCAAAAAAAATCGAATTACACCATATTTTGAGATAATAAAATAAACGGCAAGCCCGATTTAAGCCACCTTTCCCCGTAGCCAAGATGTATAGTAAAGGATATATAAATATGGATGGGGCTTATAAAAGTCAGCCGTCCGGTATTTGGATTCCCAGACGGCTGTCAAATAATAACATGATGACTCTGTGCTTATAACTTTTTTAATTGCACTGCCATTTTTTGTTGCACTTCACGTGCCTTTTCACCGGCTACGACAGCGAAGCTTTCTGTGGAATCGGCATAAATGATGGCCCGGCTGCTGTTGACAATCAAGCCGCAAGTGCTGTTCAAGCCGTATTGGCAGACTTCTTCCAATGAGCCTCCTTGTGCACCGATGCCCGGCACGAGCAGGAAGTGGTTGGGGACGATTTTGCGGATGTCTTCAAACATGCGTCCTTGGGTGGCACCCACTACGTACATCATGTTTTGGTCGTTGCCCCATTCTTGGCTTTTCCGCAGGACCTTTTCAAACAGACGTTCGCCTTCAGCGTCAGTCGTCAACTGGAAATCATGCGAGCCTTTGTTGCTGGTCAGAGCCAGAAGAATGACCCATTTGTTTTCATAACCTAAAAACGGGGTTACGCTGTCTTCGCCCATATAAGGAGCTACCGTCAGGGCATCGAGTTGCATTTCCTTAAAGAAAGTACGGGCATACATTGCCGAGGTATTACCGATATCTCCCCGTTTGGCATCCGCGATGATGAACTGGTCGGGGTAGTTCTTGTTCAGGTATTGAATCGTCTTTTCAAATGCGAGCCAACCTTTTACGCCCATGCTTTCATAAAATGCCAGGTTAGGCTTGTAAGCGATACAATAAGGTGCGGTGGCGTCGATGATGGCTTTGTTGAAGGCGAAAACGGGGTCTTCTTCCTTTAGCAGGTGCGAGGGGATTTTTTGAATGTCAGTGTCCAATCCTACACACAGGAAAGATTCTTTCCGTTTGATGTTCTCAAAAAGCTCTTGTTTGTTCATGTCGTATATGTTTTTTAGTTCGTTTTCTTTTGAATAAAATAATAACCGGAATAAATAAAGTTCAGGTTCTTGTCTCCTGCATATCCGGATAGTGAGAAGTCGGTGAGGATAAAAAGATTGTCTTTTTGCCTGCCGGTGAACTTTTGTGGAGGAATCGTATCCATGGCACTCCATTTTCGGATGTCGGACGGGTGGACGTATATCGTGTCTATCACTTGATGCCCGTCGGTAAGTTCTATAGGCATGACTTCTTCTTTCCAATATTTGCAAGGGATGGAGTCTTCGCTCTTATGATATGCGACCAGTTCCGAATATCCGGTGTTTAATTCCATTTTGACAGAAGATGGCGATGATGCCTCAAAATGGAGGTATGTTCCTTTTGCTATGACTTCCGTACCATTTTTCTTTTGGCTGAAATGCGCTTCGGAGTTTTCTTTAATACATTTCTCCGCTCCCCAATAATTGATGTCGGGAGCGACAAGACGATGGATTTCTTTGTCTTTGAAAGTATAATCCAGTATTTTGAGACGGCTGTTAGTGAGCCGGGCTGTTTCCTGCGGAAGCGATGCTAGCCAGTCCAGATATTGCTCTTCGTCCATGGGGAGTTCCCCTTTATATGATGTTTGGATTTGGATTGATAAGGCCTGGAACATGTAACGGTGGGTGAGCCGGGCATAATTTACCGGAAGTACGGATGTGAGCAGAAAGATGCCGGCAAACGACACGGCAATCCATTGAATGCGCTGTGCCCGTAGAACGAATAAGCCGATACAGACTATGTAAAACCAGATGTTCAGAGTCAGAAGATACAGGCGGTTGAGCGTGATGCCGTAATCGTTGAGTCGTCTGGCGATGCCGATAGTCATCAGTACTAACAGGGGCAGGATGGCGATGGGCAACCCACGCGCCACACGTTGCTCAAAACGTGAAAGTCCCTGGCGGAGAGAAGGGTACATGCAGAATTCTACTCCGATGCAACCCGCAGTCAGTGCGATGACTAACCAGGAAACCCATCCGTTCGGTAATTGCCATTGGACGAGAATCTTCAATGCGTAGACATAAAGTACCAATAAGTAACATCCCAATAACGGAAGGAACAGATAGCGAATCACTTTGCTGAGGTATGCAGAAGTATAACCGGTACGGTCGTGTTTGGCTTCTCCGGCCGGGATTTGCCCTAAAAACAGCAATGAGGGTAAGGTCAGGCAAAACACAATGAGCCATGTGGTATAGAAGTTACTATTTACTTCCCAACCGAATAAGCCGGAGAAGGATGCTGTCAGCAGGCAGAGGCCGCCGCACATGATACCGCCGATTATCCATGAAGTAACGGCATGGGATACCAGTTGTAGGGTGAAATTCCATGAGGGAATATCGTCTTTTTCACGGAAAAAAGGAAGTGTGAAGATACTTAATCCCAAAGCCGTCAGGGCGGAACCGTGGGCAAGTCCTGTTTCCAAGAAAGGAAAGTCTTCCGGCAATAGGTACAAGTATCCGGCGTCCGCTAATAGGAGCAAATGGAGTAGCGCGTTGGCGATGTATACGATACGTTTACGTTTCACTTCCTCTCCCCATAGGCGAAGGGAGAGAGAGAGCAAACTTCCTACAGTCAGATAATAATTAATGGTGAAAGTCTGACGTTCCGTGAACAACTCGTCTTTCCCCCAGCATACTACTAATAAGAAAACAGCGAGCGATACTGTAAAGCCGACCGTGACCGGAAAACGTTTCAAGCATTGCTCGACGCTTTTTATGATAATCTGCCGGGTGAAAAACTTTTTCATGTCCTTTACCGTTTAGAGTTCGCTTTCTTTCATCCGTTCGGCATTTTCCGCCACGGTCAGTTGGTCGATGCAGTCTTGGATATTGCCGTCCATGAACGAAGGCAGGTTCTGCATGTTATAGCCGATGCGGTGGTCGGTGATACGGCTTTGCGGATAGTTGTACGTACGGATTTTGGCCGAACGGTCACCGGTGGACACCATTGTCTTCCTTCGGTTGGCAATGTCGTCGATATATTTCTGGTGTTCTTTGTCGTAGATGAACGTGCGCAGGCGTGCCAAAGCTCTTTCCTTGTTCTTGGGTTGGTCACGCGTTTCAGTACATTCTATCAGGATTTCCTCGGTCTCTCCCGTATTGGGGTTTTTCCACAGATAACGTGCACGTACGCCGGATTCCACCTTGTTCACGTTCTGTCCGCCTGCGCCGCTGGAGCGGAAAGTGTCCCATTTGATTTCGCCCTCGTTGATTTCCACGTCGAATTCTTGGGCTTCGGGCAGTACGGCCACCGTTGCGGCCGAAGTATGTACACGGCCTTGTGTTTCCGTAGCCGGTACGCGTTGTACGCGATGTACGCCCGATTCGTATTTCAGCGTGCCGTACACCTTTTCTCCCGTTACGCTGAAGATGATTTCTTTAAAGCCGCCCGCAGCTCCTTCCGTAAAGCTAGAGATAGCTATCTTCCAACCTTTCATTTCGCAGTATTTGGTGTACATGCGGAACAAGTCGCCTGCGAACAGTGCGGCTTCGTCTCCTCCCGTTCCTCCCCGTATCTCCATAATGACATTTTTGTCGTCTTCCGGGTCGGCCGGGACGAGGAGCAACTTGATGCGTTCCTCCGTTTCGGGGATATGTTTTTCAGCGGCCGCCATTTCTTCGCGCGCCATCTCCTTCATTTCCGGGTCGTCTTCGATGGCTAGCATTTCCTTGGCGTCTTGCAACGTTTGCAGGCTGTCCATATATTCTTTGCGGGCTTTCATGATATCGCCCAAGTCCTTATATTCTTTAGTCAGCTTTACGTAGCGTTTTTGGTCGCTGATCACATTCGGGTCGGTAATCAAAGTGCCCACCTCCTCGTAGCGGCTTACCAGCCCCTCCAATTTGTCTAATATAGAATTGTTTTCTGCCATAATATCAAGTTTCCGGCTGCAAAGATACGGAGAAAAAATGAAAGGACGTAAAAGGCCGCGACAATATAATGGGAGGACGAAGCCGAAAAGGATTTTATAACGAATTGATTTCTTCCGCGCTCAGTCCGGTGATGTCGGCAATATCATCGGTGGGGTATCCTTTGGTTTTCATGCGTCGTGCATTCTTAAGGCGTTCATTCATTTCCCCTTCGTTTTTACCTTGTTCGATACCTTTGGCTATTCCTTTGGCCATTCCTTGTTCTATTCCTTTAACCATTCCTTGCCGCATTCCCAGTTCCAATCCTTCTTGCTTGGCGAAGTCGAGCACGGCAAGGTGGTCGCGGTACACTTTGATGCTTTCGTCATATTTCATGCGGTCCTCTTTGCTGAGCGAAGCGATGTCTACGATTTGTTCCAGTTTTTCAAACACCGATTTACGGGCTTTGAATGGGAGTCTTTGAAATGTTTCCATATTTTTCAGTACATAAATCCAACGTTCAAAATCAGTTTGGCATTCATCTTCTTCCTTGGTGAAGCAGGGGAGCTGCAGGAAAATGAAACGGAGCTTGTCGGAGAACACTTCGTTCGTATCCCGGTCGGACAAGACGATGTCCGTGCGGAATTTGCCGGGTGAGTGGGACAGGTGGAAATTCATGAAGAAGATGCCATACACGGCTTTCAGGTTGAATTTCCATTCGGCACCCCGTTCCCCTTGCCGGGCGATGGCCTGCGAGAGGTAGTACAAAGCCCGTTCACGGAAAAAGGTCTGTTCACGGTTTTGCATTTCCACGATGAACTGTTCACCGTCCTCATTCGTACAATATATGTCATAGATGACACCCCGGTCGCCGGAAAAGTCCGGCAACAGCTCTTTGTCCAAGAATGTGATGTCCGTTATCCGCTTTTCTCCTACTAACAAGTCGTTCAAGAAGTCTATCAACAATTCTTTGTGGATGGCTTGCCCGAAGATGCGCTTAAAACCGACATCGGTAAAGGGATTGATGAATCTTGCCATATTTTTCGCTTTTGACAGTAATCAAGGCAAAGTTACAAAAAAGAATTGAAAACCAAGGGGATGTTGGTCTTTTTGTCAACTCCTTGCGGGTGGAGGATAAAAAACGAGAGGGGGCAAACGCCCGTAAACCGGACTGCCCCCTCTCTTCCGAAACATGGGTTTATCGTAACATCAGTTTTTGTGTCTTGCGTCCGGCTTGCAGGATGTAGACGCCCCGGAGGCCGGAAGTCGAAATTTGCGTGTCTCCTGAGGCTTCGCTCTGGTGGAGCAACGTGCCTTGCAGGTTGTAAAGGCGCAAGGTCGTGGCGGAGCGTATGCCTTCGATGCGGATGATGCCGCCGGTCGCGTAGATGCGTACCTCTTCGGCCTCCACCGGGACGATATCGGTGTAGGGGGCTGCGGTGAAGGTTACGGTTTCGCGGATGCCGGAACCGTCTGTGGCTGCGGCTTCCACCGTCACTTGGCCGCCCGTGGCATTGTCTTTCAGGCTTACGGTGCCGTCTTGTGCGACGGTGGCCAACGTTTCACCCTCCACGACGCTCCATTGTACGCGTTTGAGCGTGGTGCTCATCGGCAGTACGACCGCTTGCAGGTGCAGTTGCGGTTGTTCTTGGTCTAATTTCAATTCTGCTTCTTGCGAAGTGATGACCACGCTCTGGGCCATGGTGACGTCAAAGGCATCGGCAGAGCAAACCACGTTGGACCGGTTGCGGGCATCATCCGCCGAAGCCCGTTTCTGCGGCACGTCGAAGCGTACGGCCAAGGCGTAGTATGTGGCTTCGTCCGAAGTCCGCGCGTGGGTGTAGCTCAGGGTATGGCCGGACACGGCGGCCAGTTCGGTGAGCCGCTCGGGCGACGGGCCGCTCAATATCACGTATTGCATCACGTCGCGTCCTTCGTATGGGGTCCAGCTCAGGTTGATGTCGTGCCCCATGGCGCGGTTCACCATCAGGTGGGCGTTGGCATGTACCGCGCTGCTCCGGCTCTCGCCGCCGTAGTTCGTGGCCATCGTGATGAAGTAACGCTGCGAGAGCAAGGCCGGAGTAGAGGTCTCGTCCACATAGCTTCCGTCCGTCAGCGGGACTTCGCCCAACAGTTCGTAACGGTCGCTCACGGCCGTCTCGCGGTAGATGCGTACCGTCCCCGGTTGCAGGGGCGCAGGCAGTTCCGTGGGGATGCTCCAACTGATACGGTTGCATCCGGTAGCCTCGTCGGTGCCTATTTGTCCGATGACGGGCACAAAGCCGCTGCCTGTCACTTCCACCTGGGTGTTCTGGTATATTTCGCCGAACACGTCGTCTGTTGCTTTCACGTTCAGGTCGTAGGAACCGTCCCTTTCCGGGAAGATGAACGTGGCTTCGGCCTGTCCCTCTTCGTGGATGAATGCCACGCCTTCGTCGCGCAGGACTTCAAAGGCGACCTCGGATGAGAGCAAGTGTTCCGGCAGGGTAGCCTGTACGGGAGTGCCGGCCAGGACTTGCTGTGGCAGGTCGATGGCCATGCCCGGCAGGTCGAGGATTTCGATTTGTGCGCGGCTCACGATGTCGTCCACGGTCAGGGTGACGGTCTTCAGTCCGGATGTGCTCCATTTGATGGTGTTCCCGTCTATCACGCCTCCGTCGGTGTCGATTTGCGGACTGCCCAAGATGGTAGTCTCGAACGGGATGGGCCAGCTTACGCGTCCTTTGCCCGGCAGGCTCAGGAGCGATACGGCCTGCGCCGTGTACTCGTAGACGGGCGAGAAGTCCGAGTGGGCATTCCATGCGTCCACCGCCTGCACTTGTATTTCATACGTCTGTCCGGCTTCCAGGGCCGTGGTGGGGATGGTGAAGCGCGTGGCCGTGCGGTAATGCACATAGCCCGGTTCGCCCGTCTGTGCCTTGTTGTCGGTCAGGTTCAGGGGTGAGATGACGTAAGCCCCTTCGCCCGATGCGCCTTTCTTCTTTACGCTCAGGTTGTAACGCAGGCTGTGCGAGGGTGTTTCCTTGTCCGTCGCCCCGTCCCAATATATCGTCAGGCCGTCCGTCGTTTGGCTGGCGTAGACGTTTTGCGGCACGGTGGGCGCGGTGTTCTTGAACGAAGAACGGATGCGGAGGTTGGCATCGTAGTCGGGCGTGCCATCGCCGTCTACGTCGAGATAAGAACCGGAAGGCGTTGACGAACCGATGTTGCCGGGGATGAGTTCGAGTGACAAACCGGATACGATATTCTCCATGTAGGTCAGTGTCCCGTCTTTGTCTTGGAAAATGAGGCTGTCAGGGTTGGTGGCCGACACATATTCGGGCAGGCCGTCGTGGTTCAGATCCACGGTCGGTTCCCCCGGCAGGGGAGTGCGTTCCGTAAAATCGAGTTCCGCATCGCAGAGGTTGGCATAAAACATCTTTTCCTTAGAATCCTTATAAATCAGGTCGGGTCGTCCGTCGCCGTTCACGTCAGCGATGCCGACAAGAGTGAGCGAACTGCTTTGTGTGGGTAGCTCGTGTGCCTCAAACTTCCAATCGCCTTGGTTCAGGTAGAGTCGTTGACGATAGATGGGGGTACCCCGGTCCCAACGGTATGCAGCCACGATGTCCAAATAACCGTCGCGGTTGAAGTCAGCCACGGCGACAGGCTCGATGTATTCCTCACCGCTGTATAGCTTTTTCTCTTCCCACACGCCGTTTGCGGTATTTTTGTACATCAGGGTGTTCTCTATGAAGTCCACGCGTCCGTCGTTGTCCATGTCACCGATGGGTGTAAGGTAATTATATTGTCCTATCGGGCTGTTGGACGTGTTGAGGCAAATCTCCCCTTCGTAGGCATGGAAGTCCATGTCGCCGTCATTCAGCAAGAATCTTTTTTGTTGGTCGCTTACTTTCAGGTAGTTGCTGTAGATATCGGGCCGTCCGTCCCGGTTGAAGTCGACCACATAGCCGCCGTGGCTGATGTTCAAGTCGGTGTTGAACGACTTCATCAGTTCCTTGAACGTACCTTGCGTGTTGGTGTAGAACCTTTCAGAGAATCCTTCCGCCCATCCGTCCTGGTTGAGGTCGAACACATTGCCGCTGTAGCCGTCTTCGTTGGTTTCCGTGCGGAACGGGACTACCTGTACGCCCTGCGTAAACGTGTGCCCGTCGAGCGAGAGGGTAACGGTTTTCTGTCCGAAACTCTCGAACGAGATGTCGGCCGACCCATCTGCGTTTTGGCTGACGATGCGTCCGTCGGGTTGCAGGTTGTATTGGTAGTTCGCGCCTTCACGGGCGTAAATTGGTGCGATATGCAAGGTGTCCGCTGTGCTCAACTCGTTGACCGAAGCCGTGAAGGCCGGGCTGACCAGATGGTTTTCAAACGAGGTCTCTTTGCTCCACGCGCTGCCGATGCCGTCCGGACTGATGGCCTGTACGGCAATATGGTAAGTGCCTTCCGGCCACGTCCCGGCATTAAGCATCAGGTAGGTGGCGGAGCCTGCATTACCATTGGCGAACGTGCGGCGGCTTCCGTCGGCATTGGATTGCGCCTGCACGATGTCGCCACGTCCCGGGGCTGTGCCTACTCGGACTTCATACGTGAGTCCCGGTTCTTGCGAAGGTGCTTTCCATTCCACCCGAATCAGTCCGGTGGTCGCGTCCACGGCACAGGTCGGGGCTTCCGGGGCGGCCACTGTGGCAGGTTGAGCGTTTTCCAGAGTGTAGAGATAATGTTCCATATTGTTGGGGGTGATGAGGAAATCGGGTTTTCCATCGCCATTCAAGTCGGTTATGAAAGGATTTTCTTTGTTGGACAACATGTAACCTTCGGGGAGAAGCATGGTCCCGTTCAGGTTGAAGTTCGCGTCCCATTGGAACAAATAGAAGTCATATTGTAAGTAGCCTTGGGTGTTCGTGACTTCTTTCACAGCCGTCAGCCCCGGTTTTCCGTCAAGATATGCGACCTCGTGAAAGGTGTATTCGCCTTCCATGCCCTGCTCCGACTTCTTGAACGTGCCGTCGCCTTGGTTGCGCAGGAAGATGATGAAGGCGTAGGTGGTTTGTTTGGTTTTGTCTATGGTGAGTAGAAGGTCTTGATGGCCGTCACCGTCCAGGTCGCAAACCTGCACATCCGTGAGGTTGGAGTTGTTGGTGAGTCGTTCCGTCTCATACCCTGACGGTGTACTGCGCATCAGGTTCACGTCGCCCGTGTTTGCATCGAAGAGCACGTAATCCGTCAGGCCATCGCTGTTCACCTCGCAGGCAGTGACCGACGTGCCCATGGAAGCTGTGTAGTAACGTCCGTCCGGCAGTGAGATGAAGCCCGCGCCGTTGGGTGAGAAGAGGTCGGGGTAGCCGTCGGCGTTCAAATCCAAGGCTTGCATGCGGTCGCTTTCCTGGGCGTAAGACGTGCCGCGTTCGGGAATCCATGCCCCACTGAATATGGTGTTGTCCACGCGGAACATGCCGCTTCCTCCGCTACTGTAGTCCATGCCTTCCAACTCGTCGGCATCCGTGACGATAGGGAGAGGCTTTTCTTGGAATCCGTCCGCTGTCTGCAACAGGATATACGGGGCGTAGAGGGTTGGCCAACTTTGTATCCGTTTAAAGAATACCAAGTCCATGCGTCCGTCCCGGTTGAGGTCTGCTTGGGTGAGTTGGCTGCCTAAGGAGGGGCAGCTTGTGGCTTTGTAGCTTCCGTCGGGTTGGCTCAGGTACATCTTCGTGTCGTTTCCGTCGGAAGCGATGAAGTCCGGTTTGCCGTCCCCGTTCAGTTCGAGGAGATGGTCGATGGTAAGCACGTCGTCTGCCACGCGCTCTACCACCGTGCCGTCCAAGGCAAACCATGCAGTGAAGCGTTCCTTGTTGTTTTCTGTGCCGAGATATTCCATCTTTCCGTCCCCGTTCACATCATAATACATGCTCTTCAGGGTAGGCGGGGTTCTATCCAGAGGCGTAAGTTCTTGTCCCGCGATGGGGCGTATGCCTGTAAATGCCAGGCATGTGGCAAGGGTGAATAAAGTAGTCGTTCTCATAATGGTTGGTTTTTATGTTTTATCGAACTGTTCCTTTCAGATGTGCGTTTTTCTGCTGTTTTCGCAGTGGTTCAAAATTAAGGGATAAAAACATGTAGTTCAATACGTAAACAGTATTTTGTACGGAATGAATCCAGTTTTTTACGCATTGAACAAAAAAATCCGGGCAAGCAGGTGGCTTGTCCGGATAAGGCAGGAGGGAAAAGGAAATGAAGCTCCCCTTCCTTAGTAGTTGAATTCGCCGAATTCACTCTTGATGGTCAGTGAACGCGGCCCTTCTTCGATGTGTCCGACGATTTGCGCGTCGATGTTGAAACTCTTGGCTATGGCGATGACTTGTCCGGCATGTTCGGGAGCTAGGTAGACTTCGAGGCGATGCCCCATGTTGAACACCTTGTACATTTCACTCCAGTCCGTACCGCTTTCCTTGGCAATCGCCTTGAACAAGGGAGGTACGGGGAACATGTTGTCTTTGACCACCCTGCAATTCTCACCTACGAAGTGGAGCACCTTGGTCTGCGCACCGCCTGTGCAGTGTACCATGCCGTGGATGTCCGCACGCATCTCGTCTAGCATCTTCTTCACCACCGGAGCGTATGTACGGGTGGGGGACAGGACGAGCTTGCCAGCATTGACTGGGGCACCCTCCACCGGGTCGGTCAGCCGGTAACTGCCGCTGTAGACCAACTCTTCCGGAACGGACTTGTCGTAGGTTTCGGGATATTTTTCGGCCAAATACTTGGCAAACACGTCGTGGCGTGCACTGGTCAGCCCGTTGCTGCCCATGCCGCCGTTGTATTCCTTCTCGTAGGTGGCCTGTCCGCAACTGCTCAGTCCCACGATGACATCTCCCGGACGGATATTGGCGTTGTCGATGACGTCGCTACGTTTCATGCGGCATGTCACGGTGGAATCCACGATGATGGTGCGCACCAAGTCGCCCACGTCGGCTGTCTCGCCGCCTGTGGCATAGATGCCGATACCCATCTTGCGCATCTCGGACAGCAGTTCGTCCGTACCGTTGATGATGGCACTGATGACTTCGCCCGGGATGAGCATTTTGTTACGTCCGATAGTGGACGACACCAAGATGTTGTCTACGGCACCCACACAAAGCAAATCGTCCGTGTTCATGATGAGCGCGTCTTGCGCAATGCCTTTCCATACGGACAAGTCGCCCGTTTCTTTCCAGTACGCGTAGGCCAACGAAGATTTCGTGCCGGCTCCGTCGGCGTGCATGATGTTGCAGTATTCCGGGTCACCGCCCAGAATGTCGGGGATAATCTTGCAGAATGCCTGCGGGAAGATACCCTTATCGATGTTCTTGATGGCGTTGTGTACGTCCTCTTTGGCTGCCGACACGCCGCGCATCATGTAACGTTGGTTACTCATATCACTATATGTTTTTGAATGATTGTCTGTCATTAAAACTCTACTTTCGGGGCTTCCGATGCACCGGAGGATGCCTCGAACTTTTCCTTTTTGCTGAATCCGAACATTCCGGCAAATAAGTTGTTGGGGAATTTACGTATCAGGACGTTGTAGTCTTGTACGGCTTCGTTGTAACGTTTACGGGCTTCGGTGATGCGGTTTTCCGTTCCTTCCAATTGGGCTTGCAGTTCCGAGAAATTCTCGTTGGCACGGAGTTGCGGATAGTTTTCTGTTACGGCCAACAGTTTTCCGAGGGCGGAGCTCACGGCACCTTGGGCTTTCTGATATTCGGCCAACTTTTCTGCGGTCAGGTTCGCCGGGTCCACGGTGATTTGCGTAGCTTTGCTACGGGCGGCTACTACGGCTTCCAACGTGCTGCTTTCGTGCGTGGCATAGCCTTTTACGGTACTCACCAGGTTCGGAATCAGGTCAGCCCGGCGTTGGTATTGCGTTTCCACGTTACTCCATGCCGTAGACACAGCTTCGTCTTTCTCTACCATCTTGTTGTATGAACAGCTGTTCAAAAGAACCATGCACACCATGGCTATGGCGGCGGTCATCCATTTCTTTGTTTTCATTGTTTTCCTTATATATAAATAGGTGTTTGATTCGAAATCTGTGTGTCGGTCAGAACTTTCCACCGGCTCCTCCGCCTCCGAAACTGCCTCCCCCGAAGCTTCCGCCGCTGAAACCACCTCCGAAACCTCCGCCTCCGAATCCGCGATGGAAAGGTCCTGCCACGGGAGGGAAACCTCCAAAGCCGGTGCCGTTGTCGAACGGTTCGTCATGGGAACGGGATACGGTATGCCCGCATTTCGGGCAGCGGTAATAGACCGTGTGATGTTCTATGCCTTGGAACCGGTCAACCCGGACTTGGGAATTCGTGCGGTGCATGGGGCTATGTCCGCATCGGGGACATGTGTTCCGTTTGCGGTTGGAATAAATGGAAATCAGGAACCCGCCCGTGACAATGGCCAAGGCGAGCCACATCAAGCCATATCCCTTTGTACCGGTCGGTTGCCCCGAATCGTCGTGGAGCAGACTGTCATCCCCGTGGATTACACGGCAGACGGCAGACACTGTTTGCAGCATGGCGGTATCCCAGTCTCCTGTTTTCAGGTAAGGCACCATTCGCCGATTTTCTATCCGGCGGCAGATGGCATCAGGCAGCGTGCCCTCCAACCCTTCGCCGGTCAATATCTGGTAACAGCGGTCTTGCGTGGAAAGCAAGATGATGAGACCCGTGTTTTGCCGGTTGCCCACCCCGAGTTTGTTACCCAGTGTAATGGCGAAATCATAGCATTCCCCTCCTTCGATACGCTCCACTACGGCTACCACGGACTGTACGCCCTTCTCCGTTTCCAACCGATATAGCAGGCTGTCCATTTGTTGTACGGCCTGTGCGGAAAGGATTCCATCGGGATTGACCACGTGCTTGGTCTTGTCCTGCAAATAAACCATAGGCAGGTTGTCCACCGTATACGTGCCGGCATACAGGAGTTGTGCGCTCCGGCATACAAGGAATAAGAGGAACAGGCAAAAAGCTTTCTTCATGACACACTTTGTTTACTGGTTTGGCAAGTTATTCATATCTTTTGGAATATTATATCGTTCGACGAAACTTTTGACGATTTCTGTATATTCTTTAGCATATTTTAGATAAGAATCGGCATGTGTCGCGCCTTCCACGTGCCATAGCTCTTTGATGCCCTTCTTGGCGGCATACAGGCTGTCACCCATCCAAGTCGGTACGAACGTGTCTTCCGTACCGTGAATGAACAACATGGGAAGCCGGCATTTTTTTACTTGTTCCAGTGGCGAGGCTTCCCGGAAATCCCATCCGTAACGCAGGCGTGTAGCCCAACTGGCCAGATGGAGCAAGGGAAAAGCGGGCAGGCCGAACTGGTTTTTCAGTTCTCCTGCGTATTCATCCCACACGCTGGTATAACCGCAGTCTTCCACAAAGCAGTTCACGAAAGGCGGTTGGGGTTCGCCGCTCACGCATAGGGTCGTAGCCGCTCCCATGGAGATGCCGTGTACCACCATGCGGGTCTGGGAACCTTCCGGGGCAAACAGTTCGTTGGCCACTTCCATCCAGCGTAACACATCAAGGCGGTCTTTCCATCCCATTTGGATGTGGTCGCCTTCGCTCTGTCCGGCAAAGCGGAGGTCGGGGAGCAATACGTTGTAATGCAGGTCGTGATTGTATAAGTAAGCGATGTGCAGCATACGCACGGCATTGTCGGTATAACCGTGCACGGCTACGGCTGTATGAGCCGTCAGGGTGTCTGCATAAAGGTAAAGGGCGTGCAGCCTTACTCCGTCTTCGGCAAGGATAAACGTATCCCGCAAGGCGTTTTCCCGTTGCAGGCTGTCTACCCAGTGCGAAAGGAAAGGGTAGTGCTCATACATGAAAGCGTATGACATTTCGAGATTCTTTCCCCGTTCGTTGCCACCGGCCTCCAACGCGTACCATTGCAGGTATAGCGTGCTCCCCGTCAGTGTGAGTACTAATAAGGTGAGCACGGTCCAGAAGATCCGTTTGAACTTGTTCTTTTCCTTGTGCATGTCGTCAGTCTTCGCTGTGCCAGAATTCCCATCCGGCGTATGCTTGGAGAATCAGCATCTCCAAACCGTTTTTGGTGATGGCACCTTGTTCCCGTCCTTTTCTGAGAAAGAGGGTCTCTTCCGGATTGTAAACCAAATCGTACAGTAGGTGGTTGCGTCCGACGGCTGCATAAGGGAGTGCCGGGCACTCTTCCGTATGAGGATACATCCCCACCGGGGTACAGTTTACAATCACTTTGTATTCGTCCATGATTTCCGGTGTGAGTTGCGGGTATGTCAACGAATCCTCTTTCGGGTTACGGCTGACAAAGCGGGTTTCGATGCCCAAGCGGTGAAGTCCGTAGCGTACAGCTTTAGAAGCCCCTCCTGTACCTAATATCAAGGCTTTCCGGTGTATCGGTTCCAATAACGGTTCTATCGAGCGGGTGAATCCGATGACATCCGAGTTGAAACCTTTCAGATGCGTTTTCCCTTTCCGCATCCCGATTCGTACGACGTTGACAGCCCCGATATGGCGGGCTTCCTCGCTCAACTCGTCCATGTAAGGAATGATTTTTTCTTTGTAGGGGATGGTCACGTTGAGTCCGCACAGATTTGCGTTTTCTGTGATGATTTCCGGAAAGCGTTCGATAGAGGGAATCTCAAAATTGACATATTCGGCATCAATCCCTTCGTTCTTGAACTTTTCATTGAAAAAGTCACGCGAGAACGAATGTCCTAAAGGATAGCCGACTAAACCGTATTTATCCATGATGTGAATGCTTATTTGGTGGCAAGATACATCGTGCTGATGCCGAAAGTGAAACGTTTGAAACGCACGTCGCCGAAACCGGCTTTCCGAAGTATGCCCTGCATGACCTCTCCTTGAGGGAAAGCGGCCATCGTGGCCGGCAGGTAAGAGTAGGCACTATGGTCCTTGGAAACCAACCGGCCAATCAGCGGCATGACGATTTTGGCGTAAACAGAGAAAAGTTGTTTCATGGGGAAACGGTGGGGAGAACTCAGTTCAATGATTAACAGATGTCCGCCTGGTTTCAATACCCTGCACATTTCCCGTAGTCCCTGGTCCAGATGTTCGAAGTTGCGTACGCCATAGGCCACGGTCACGGCATCGAACGTGTCGTCGGCAAAAGACAACGCTTCACAGTCCTCATGTTGAAAGCGGATGATTCCGTCCAAATGCAACGCTTCCACTTTTTGCCGTCCTATTTGCATCATGCCCTCGGAAATGTCTACTCCCGTGATGGATTGCGGAAAAAGCCTCCGGGCAGACAAAATGGCAAAATCGCCTGTCCCCGTAGCAACATCTAAGATTCGGCGGGGGTGAAAGGGCGACAAAGAGTCGACGGCTGTGCGCCGCCAACTCTTGTCGATGCCCCATGAAAGGAAATGGTTCAACCGATCGTAAGAATGGGCGATGCGGTCGAACATGCGCTCCACTTGTTCACGCTTATGGCCTTCGTCCTTGTAGGGCTTTATCTTTTCTTGTTCGTACACCTGTCGTGCCTTATTTCTGGTTCAAATATTCGGTGACGTTCTTTTCGATGCGTGCGGCCAAATCGTCATGGTCGTCGGCCTTGTTGAACTTCTGTCCCACGATATGCTCGTACAGCTCGATATAGCGGTCTGACACGCTGTTTACGTATTCGTCCGTCATTTCCGGCACTTGCTGGTCTTCCTTGCCCATGAAGTTGTGGTCGATGAGCCATTGGCGTACGAATTCCTTGGAAAGTTGCTTCTGGGGTTCGCCTTTTTCAAACTTTTCCTGGTATCCGTCTGCGTAAAAGTAACGGCTAGAGTCGGGCGTATGGATTTCGTCGATGAGATAGACTTTGCCGTCTTTCTTGCCGAACTCATACTTGGTATCCACCAATATCAGTCCCTTTTCCGCAGCCATTTCCGTGCCGCGGGCGAATAGGGCGTAGGTATATTTCTCCATAAGTTCGTAGTCTTCCTTGCTCACGAGCCCTTGGGCGATGATTTCTTCCTTAGATATGTTTTCATCGTGCCCGGCATCGGCTTTCGTGGTAGGAGTGATGATCGGGGTGGGGAACTTCTGGTTTTCTTTCATGCCTTCGGGCAACTTCACGCCGCAGAGTTCACGGCAACCATTCTGGTATTCGCGCCATGCCGAGCCGGTCAAATACCCGCGGATAATCATTTCCACGCGGAAGCCTTCGCATTTCAGTCCCACGGTCACCATCGGGTCCGGAGTGGCCAGTTTCCAGTTGGGTACGATGTCGCTTGTGGCATCAAGGAAAGTAGCTGCAATCTGGTTCAGCACTTGGCCTTTGAAAGGGATTCCTTTGGGCAGAATCACGTCGAATGCCGAAATACGGTCGGTGGCTACCATGACCATCAGTTCGTCGTTGATGTTGTACACGTCGCGTACTTTTCCGTGATATACGCTTTGCTGTCCCGGAAAGTTAAAATCAGTGTGAGTTAAAGCTTTCATATCTGTTTTTCTTTTTGAAGTTGAAGTTCTGTTTGTGCTTAGTTGTCGCCCCAACCCGTCAAATCTGTGATGACGAATGATTCTTCGGATTGTGGTTTTTCGGTACTGCGCTTATGTGCGGAGACCTTCCTGTCATGCTTTTCGTAAGCTTCCACGATGCGGGTCACTAATTTGTGGCGCACGATGTCTTTTTTGTCCATTTCTATAAAAGCGATACCCTCCACGCCTTTCAGTATGGACGTGGCTTCGGCCAATCCTGAACGTTGGGATGGTGGAAGGTCTATTTGCGTCATGTCTCCGGTAACAATCATTTTGGTGTTCATTCCCATACGCGTCAGGAACATCTTGATTTGTGCCGTAGTCGTGTTCTGTGCTTCGTCCAATATGACCACCGCGTCATTGAGGGTGCGGCCGCGCATGAAAGCCAAGGGAGCGATCTGAATGACGTTTTGTTCCATCATTTCCTGTAACTTCATGGTAGGAATCATGTCCTGCAAGGCATCATAAAGCGGTTGCAGGTAAGGGTCTATCTTGTCTTTCATGTCACCCGGCAGGAAACCCAGTTTTTCACCGGCTTCCACAGCGGGACGGCTCAAGATGATTTTGCGTATTTCTTTGTTCTTTAAAGCCCTTACCGCTAATGCGATGCTGGTGTAGGTCTTGCCCGAACCGGCAGGTCCGATGGCAAAAATCATATCGTTGTTTTCGTATGCTTTGACCAATTTTTGCTGGTTCTCGCTACGGGCGGTGATAGGTTTGCCGTTGACGCTGTATACAATGACGCCTTCTGCACTTTCTTTCGGGGTCTTTTTGCCTTTGATGATGGCCAATATGTCTTCCTCTTTCAGGCTGTTGTATTTTACACAGTGCTGTTCGATGGCCATGATGTTTTCTTCAAAAGCACACATTTCCTCTTCGTCGCCCATTACTTTGATGATATTGCCGCGGGCCACGATGCGCAATTTGGGATAGAGCGCCTTGATCATTTGTATGTTGGTGTTGTTTACCCCGTAGAAAATAACGGGATCCACGTCTTCCAATACGATATGCTTTTCTATCATTCGCTTAATTTTGCCGCAAATTTAAGCATTAAGTTTTGAATTCGCCACGTTTTCCGTATCTTTGTGCTGCAAAATAAAGAAAACGTTGAGAAAACTCAAGAGAGAAATATTTTGGGGAATGGCGGGGGTGACCGTCTGTGTGTTGGGCGTGGTGCGCTGTGTCAATCCGGCGGTGGTGGGTGAAACGGTTGGTGTTTCATCTGTTCCGCTTGATTCTTCAGTGCAGGCCGTCGTTCCTGATTCGAAAAAGGAGTCTATTGAGGTTGTCAGGAAAACGGGGTTGCATACACCTTATTCCATACCGGTTTTCAAAGAAGCGGACGGTCGGCCATTGAAGAGTAAGATCTATAGTGTACCAGGGTTTGGACGTACGTTTCCCGACTTGCAGGATGTACATATCGTGGCGGCCCGGAAATGGGGCGTTTCTCCGGTGGAGGATCGGGAAGAAGCGGAGATGAGGAAAGATGAACTGGTCTATGTGGGCAGCAATCCTTATTACACGATGGACAAGCAGATGTCTTATTCCATCCCTTATCTGGTGCCTCGGGCCAGTGACCTTCTGCAAAAAATCAGCCGGAACTTTCTGGATTCTTTAGCTATCAAAGACATTCCGCTACATACGTTAATTGTAACTTCCGTCTTGCGTACGGAGAACGATGTGCGGAGGTTGCGACGTTTTAATTGCAATGCCTCCGAAGAGAGTTGCCATCGTTTCGGAACGACGTTTGACATTTGTTATAATCGCTATAATACGGTGAGTCATCCCGACAGGCCGGAACGGCGTCCGGTAAGAAACGATTCGCTGAAGTGGGTCTTGTCGGAGGTGTTGCGTGATTTGCGTGAACAAGAGTTATGTTATGTAAAATATGAAGTAAAACAGGGCTGTTTTCATATTACGGTGAGATAATGCGTTAAACCTTTTTCGTTTGGATGTGTCTTTATAAATAGGAAGAATATTTGTCTATTATATATAAGGTGCAATGAAAAAGATAGTTCTATGGGGAATGTGTGCGGCCTGTCTGGTTGGTTCGGGGACGGCAATGGCACAGGGCGGGAAAGACCGCAAGGGTGACATGCGATGGGAGCAGATGATGGAAAAACGTGCGGAAAGATTAGCTGATGAACTGGATTTGAACGGAGATGCACGTTCGGAGTTTCTGGTTACTTATAAAAATTATCAGCAGGATTTGATGTCCCATCGCAAGACACCCCTATTTCCGGCAGGCTTGGGAGGGAAAAAAGAATCCGAGTTGACGGAGGAGGAAGCGGCAGAGCGCATAAAAACGGAGTTTGACCGCAAGGCGCAGCAAATCGTAAATGCGTACAACACGCTTGAAGTGGATAAAAAGTACTATGAAGTCTTTTCTAAAACCATGTCTGCCAAACAGTTGATGAAAATCTTTGTTCCCGTGAGAAAAATGAATGTTCGTAATGGGGGTAGGCAAGGCATAGGAAGGGGTGGAGTTCGTCCGCCCGGAAACTTAAATGGTTTTCCTCAAAATGATTTTGATAGGGATGTCGACTGGTAATACCAGTTAGGTAGGGTTGATTTTAAGGTAAAAGGGGAGGGAGATTTGCTGTTGCAAATCTCCCTTTTTCGTGTTTGGGTTCCTCTGTAAACTCCCGTATATTTTCTCAAAAAAGGTTTCATGTTTCAGAATTCTCTATAACGGTTTGATGAATAGTGCTTTATGAGCTGAATTATGGAATCCCCATCTTTCAGCCTTCCTTCAGTTGACTGGCTGCTACCGTTGTGCGCCAAACGGAAAATCAATCTCAGGCGAGTGATTTTTCAATCTCAGCCGAATGATTTTCGGATGTGCGCCAAACGGGAAGCAGCATTCAGCCCGTCTTGCGCCTGACATGGGCTGAAAGATGAAGGATTGGAAGTTCAGGATGTATCCGTCTTGCTTTGAAAAGGTTACGTGGTATCCTGAAAGATGAAGTCCATTTCCGGGAAAAGGCATGGAGGAATGAAGGCATGGGGGTGAACGTAAACGTGCACAAACCTGCGGAACCGTGCGGAAATGTGCACAAACGTGCACCCTTCGCCGTGCGGCCCCCTAACTTTGCCGTAAAAACCGAAGCACATGGAACTGAAACAGATCGTAAAGAGGGCGGTACGCCGGTGG